>Ga0209252_1000420_pt1 | contig 32801 bp, 27 predicted proteins | sample SaaInlV_135m_DNA_3_FD_184673 | JGI IMG/M metagenome (GOLD analysis project Ga0209252, IMG submission 184673) | Marine microbial communities from expanding oxygen minimum zones in the Saanich Inlet - Saanich Inlet SI074_LV_100m_DNA (SPAdes) (version 2) | ecosystem: Environmental > Aquatic >... | reverse complement strand
TTACATTGTTGGGAGTTATTATTTCATTGGATCCCAACAGGATATCAGAGGAGTTATACTCTAACAATTCGAGTAAAAGCAGATATACTTAAAGACTTAAAATTAGAACGTAGAAAAGATTGGATAGCACCAGAGTTTAATTAGGAAAACAACCAGTTTTTTATAATTAATTTTCCGTTATCTGTTAATACCGACTCAGGATGAAACTGAATACCTTTTACATCATATCTTTGGTGAGAAACAGACATAATTAGTCCATCTTTATTTTCTGATGTTATAAGCAAACAATTTGGAAGTGAATGTCTTTCAGCAACCCAAGAATGATAATGAGCAATCTTAAATTCTTTTGACATACCTTGAAAAATAGAATCATCTTCAATAATCTGATTTTCTGAAGAAATTCCATGTTTTACATCTTGAAGATTTTCTAATTTTCCATCAAAGAATTCTACAATTGCCTGATGACCTAAGCAGATCCCTAATATTGACTTTGTCTTTGAAAACCTCTTTAATACATCAAAAATCACAGGATGATTATATGGAAGTGAAGGACCTGGGGATAAAATTATTTTATCATAATTTTTAATATCAACTTCAGAGATTTGATTGCTTCTAACAACAACACAATCTTCTACAAATTCTCTGACGTAATGATGTAAATTGTATGTAAATGAATCAAAATTATCAATAATTAAGACTTTCACTTATTCGTGTTTCTGTAGTTCCTCAGGCAATATATCTAGAACCATCTCTATTCCATTATGGCCAGCTATATATATTTTTGAGTCTTTAATCATCTTTTTTAGGTCTTTTGAAGAATTGACCTAGTTTCGACAGAGGTTTTCTTAATCTTATAAACATTGGTGGGTTGAAGCCATTCATTTTCCAAGAAATATAATCCTCATTATTTGCCCTTAATCTATTCCAAATGGAATAATTACTAATTCCCCCTATTCTCATTTTTACCATTATTTTTGGCAAATAAATTACAGATATTTTGTTTTTATACAATAAACGTAAAGCCATTTCATAATCGGAGGCATTTTTCAAACGTATAGAGTACAATCCAAATTTATTATAGATCTCTTTTTTTACAAAAAATGTAGGATGTGGTATAGTCCATCCTTTTCTCATCTTTTTGATGTTAAAATTACCTGACTTCCAATACCTTCTGATGCTATCTGTATCTACAGTATCAACATATAATAAATCCCCATAGACAGAATCTACATCATTAAAAATAAAAACTTCAGCAACATCAGAGACTACGTGGTTTGTATAATACAAATCATCTGAATTTATTATTCCAACCACATCACCTGTCGCAGCTCGTATTCCCTTATTCATAGCGTCATACAATCCGTCATCTTCTTCTGATATGAAATATGATATCTTATCTCCATAAGATTTTACAATCTCAATAGTACCATCTGTTGATTTTCCGTCAACAATAATATACTCAATATTGTCATAATCCTGACACAAAACACTATCAATAGTATCTCTAATAGTTTTTGAACTGTTATAAGATATTGTGACAATTGATATGTTTGGTTTTTTATTCATTTTTCTTTATTACAAAAACATGACAATTACCATTTGTTCTATCGTATTTTTCTAAAGTACACTTATTATCATCTATCCAACATACCACCTCTTTTTTGGATTGAAAAGTTGCTATAGGTGTGATAAAATAATCGTAAAATATATTTCTTGTTTCTTGTATATTTAACTTTTGTTTTCTAAATATCTTATACATTAAAAAATGTAAAATTACAAAAGTTTTTTCCATTATAATATTACCAATTTTACTTTTATTCAATAGTCGTAAAACAGAACCAATATATTTGTATAAAAATGGATAGTACCGGTATTTTTTATAAACTGCTAGGTACAAATTACCTCCTGGCTTTAAAATACGGACACATTCCTTAAAAGCTCCAACCGTATCCCCAGTATGATGTACTACTCCATCACTAACAACTAAGTCTGAAAAATCAGAATCTAATGGAATTTCTAAATTATTACCTAGTACTAATTCCAAATTATCCGATTGTATAAAATTCTTAGCAAATTCTAAAGACTGTTTACTTAAATCTACTCCAATTAATTTAGAAGCATACTTGGAAGCATATATTAGATTTCTTCCGCAGCCACACCCAATATCTGTTATTATTTTCCCTTCTGATTTCTCAATTACTTTTTTAAGATTTGGATTCATGTTTTCTAAGATCTTTTCTTTTGAAGAATATCCATACTCAAAGGGTGTACTATCGTAAAATGTTTTCTCCATTATCTTTCAATAATTATATTTTCCATCACTAACATATCCATCTCCGTTCTAAGGAAACAATCTAACGCTTCTTCCGGTTTATTCACAATAGGTTCATTCTCATTAAAAGAAGTATTTAAGAGAATTGGAGTGCCAGTTCTTTTATAAAATTCATTAATTAAGTTATAGTATTTAGGAGAAACTTTAGAATCAACTGACTGAAGTCTTCCTGTTCCATCTACATGAGTAACTGCAGGAATTTCATCGTATTTATTTTCCTTTATTTCATATACTTTCTCCATAAAAGGAACGTGACTATTTTGGATAAAATAATCAGAAATGTGTTCTTTTAGTATTGATGGAGCAAAAGGTCTAAAGCTTTCTCTTCTTTTAATTTTATCATTTAATAAATCCTTTGCATCTTTTCTTCTGGGATCAACAATAATAGATCTATGTCCTAAGGCTCTAGGGCCAAATTCTGCTCTACCTTGAAACCACCCAATTACACCTCCACTAATAATTTTATCTACAACTATTTTATATAAATTCTCTTCAGTAACTTTAAGAAACTTGATATTTTGACTATTTAAAAGTTTAATAATCTTGGCATGAGTAGTTTTATAACCAAAAAAAGCAGTTGTAATTTCTGGCATTCTATTATTACCCAAAATTTGATTATGAAGATACATAGCAGATCCAATAGAAGTGCCTGCATCATTTCCTGCTGAAGGTACATATAAGTTCTTAAAAGGCGTGTTTTCTAGGATTTTTCCATTCACAACAGAATTCTGAGCTACGCCACCTGAAATACATAGATTCTCACATTTGGTTTTTTCATACAAATCATTTAAAATATGAAACATTATTTTTTCCGTATGTCTCTGAACTGAACATGCTAAATCAATATGCCACTTTTCAATTTCCTCATTAATGTTTCTACTTCTGCCAAAAAGATTTTCCCATTCTTTTGTAAATAAAGATTCAATTTTGGAGTTTCCACCATCCCAATCCATATCTACACCCTCATTAAAATGTTTAAAAAATTTCTTATTTAGTTTAAATGATCCATTATCAGTAATATAAATAATTTTTTCTAATTCTTTTAGATATTTAGGATTACCATAAGGGGCAAGCCCCATTACCTTGTACTCATCTCCATAATTTGGAAAGCCTAAGAATTGAGTGACTGTTGTATAAAAAATACCTAATGAATGTGGATAATTTATTTCATTTAAAATTTTAAACTTATTCTCGGATCCTAAAGCTGTCATTGTTGAAGTAAAGTCACCAAAACCATCGATTGAAAGAATAGCAGCATTCTTAAATGATGAAGCAAAGAAAGAAGATCCAATATGACTTCTATGATGCTCTATATTATGTATTTTGGATTTAATTTTGTTAGATGGAATCTCAAATATAAGTTCTAATTCTTTCTTAATTGACACAACTTTTTTAGAATTTATAAATCTTTGTAAAGAACTTAAAATACTTAATGGATTTTTAAAGATATATAAAATTTTCTTCTGTAAATTAATCTTAGGATTTCGAGAAATTGTAATATGATCAATCATATCTATTGTAATTCCTTCGTCATTTAGACAAAACTTAATTGCTTCACTAGGAAATCCAGCCCAATGTTTAATTCTCCTAATTCTTTCTTCTTCAGTTGCGCAAACAACTACACCATCTTTTATTAAACAAGCTGAAGAATCTCCATGAAATGCGTTTATTCCAAGTATATACATTAATTTTTCATTAATAAGGTTAAGAATTTATCTGTAATGATTTTCCAATCAAAATTGTCTTTCACATACTTTCTACAATCTTCAGATGTGAAATTCCTCTCTTTTACTTCATGAAAAGCAGTACAGAAATTTGCTTTTTGGTTTTTCGCAAATATACCACAATTATTTCTCTCTATATCTCTCCAAGAAGTTTTGTCAGAAACCACAACTGGCACTCCACAAGATAATGCTTCAGATACTACAATTCCAAAACTCTCAAACTCAGAAGCTAAAGAAAAGAAAGAACAATTACTAAGCAATTCTTTTTTCTGAGAAAAATTTACTAAGCCAATCATAAATACTGAATCTTCTAACTTTAATTCCTTTATCTGATTCTCTAAAGCATTTCTCACTCCATCATCAGCTCCAGCAATTAATAATTTAGCATCTTTATTTTCATCCAGATACAATTCAAAAGCATTAATTAAAATATCAAAACGTTTAATTTTATGTAATCTTCCCATAGAAAAAACTACATCTGAAACATTTTTAAAATCTTTATTTGCATATTTTTTAAGTAACTCTTTTTTATCCATTTTATTAGAATTACTAAAACTATCAACATCAATACCATCAGGAATTATTTTAACATCTACTTTAGGAAAATAAAATAAAATATCTTCTTTCTCCAAATAAGAAGACGCTTGCCAGATTATTTTGTTCTTAAGTGGTGAAATAAATAAAAATAACCATAATCTCTTCAACCAACTTCTTTTGTTGGAAAGAGTAAAACTAGAGAAACTACCTCTAGGGCATAAAATTATTTTCTTTCCTAAAAAAACTGAAAACAAGAGAGAAAACAAAACTGTATAATGAAATAAATATTGAATATAAACTACATCTGATTTTTTGATATCTGAGAAAACACCAAACAAAAAGGAAAAAGAAAAAATATTAATAAGCTGTTCGTGATAATATCTCACAAACACATTCTCTGCTTGTTTAATATGTTCTTTTGTGTCTATATCTTTTATTCTCTTATTCCCATTTGCATTTGTTGTAGAAACATAAACTTCAATATTCTTCTCTCCTAATTTCTTTGATAAATCCCAAGTAGAAGAAATAGGGCCTCCATAAAATATTGCTGGGTAAAAAGAAGAAGAAACTAAACAAACTCTCATCTCACGAATTCATTTTTATAATACCAATAATACAGAATGTTGTCCCCTCCTTTTAATATAGATTTAAATTCTTTTTCTGATGCAAACTGAACTATACTTCTCCTCTTTACAGATGGAAAAACCTCAGAACAATATGGTCCAGAAAGTGAAGAGAATTGTTTATCATATCCTACTTCTAATGCTTTCTTAATAACAGATTTATCAAACATACCGCATGGAAAACATATCGAATTTATTTCAGTTTCGCAGATTGACTCTAAAATTTCTTTTGATTTTTTAAGCTCCATCTGTAAAGAGTCAGAATCTAAGGTTGGTAATTCTGGATGAGTATGGGTATGGGACTGAATCTTAATAAACTTATTCTTCGCAAGCTCTTTAAGGTTATTAGCGCTAAGGAAATTATCCCTATCTAAAAATGAGGAAACAACAAAAATCGTTACAGGTATTTCTAGTTGATTGATTATCCCAATATTCTCATACAAACCTTTAAACCCATCATCAAAAGAAATAGAAATCTGATTCTTTTCTTTAGTAATTTCATGAACAATTTCGAAATCTAACTCTCGTATTACATTAATGTGTTTAACAAACATATCTACAGAAGTAGACATATCTGTAAATCTGTTATTTGAATGAATATCGTGGTAAAAAATACATTTACTATAATCAGAATTTTTAATCCGTGCTGATAAATTTATTATTGTATTTTTAATCTTATTCTTTAAAGCCATTGTTTCACTTTCTGCATTGAAAATAATAAATTCTTTGTATATAAATCATAATTCCAATAATCCTTCATCAAAGCTACTGCATTTTCCGACATTTTTCTATTTAAATCTGGATTATTATATAGCTCTAACATCTTTTCCTCTAGTTCCTCCCAATCGTTAATTACAAAACCTGTTTTTTTATTTATTATCAAATCATGCACAGATCCAACTTCTTTATGAGCAATTACAGAAAGAGATGATGACATAGCCTCATTTACAACTAATCCCCAAGCTTCCACTGATGAAGGAAATACAAAAACAGAAGAATAATGATATAACTCTAACAAATCTTCACCAAAAACACTACCCTTAAAAAATATTTTTTTATGTTTATATTTTCTTCTATAAACCTCTAAATTTGGCCCACCTCCAACTATTATTAATTCTGAATCTTTTTCAGAAAAAGCAGATAAAAACCTTTCACACAAAACATCCACATTTTTTGTATCTAATAACCTGCCAACAAACAAAAAAGAAAACTTATCTGGAAAGGTCTTGTTTTCATGATAATACTTTTTATTATTCACTATCATAGGAATCACAAAAATTCTTTCCTCTTGCATTCCATAATGAATGAATAAATCTTTATGTGTTTTACTGCCTCCAGCAAAACCTAAAACATATTTATTTCTAAAAATCACATTCAGATAGATGTATTTAATTATTCGTTTTATTATATTTCTTGGAATTTTTAACTGAGTATCTGATTCGACAGCAATATTTTTCTTATTAATAGAAAATATATTGAGTAAAAAAGTTAGTATAAATACATAATTATTATATCCGTTAATAATAACAAAATCATTTTTAATTCTGGTCGAACGAATAAATTTTATTTTCTGAATAAGTGATAAGTCGGATAAGACAGTTTTTAATTCAAAAAACTGTTCTTTCTTTGCTTCGGATTTCTTATTTATAAAAGCATGTCCTATTCCTTGTTTTGAATGTACATTTACAATTAAATCAATTGTATAAGAAGCTGGCTCTACAAAATATGTAAACACTTTCATTTCTTAAATATTTTATAGACACCTCTTAAAAACCAAAAAATATTTCTTTCAAGATTATACTTTAATTCCTGCCATTTTGATGAAAATATTTGTAATGAAAATAAATCTTTTGACTGAGGAATAAAGTTTAATAATTTATATCTATATCCTCCCCTTCCAAAATTTATTATTACAGATTCTTCTGAACTAAGAACAGTAATTAATGAAATATAATTAAATATATTAATCATCTTTGAATTGTCAAACATATCTATCCACGTTAAATATTGAGTGGAATCTTTTATGACAAATGAAACAGCATTTATCTTATTATTAGTTTTAACGATACTAAGTATAATTTTTCCTTTATTGTAAAGCTCCTCAATTAATAACAACTGATTAGCAAGTAAATAATTCTCATCTCTCAAACCTAATTGAATCATATCATCTCTTAAAGTTTCTATTTCAGAAATTGGAAAATCTAAAATATTACAATCTATTAACTCGTGTTTTTTATCTTTATGTTTTTTAATTATTCTTCTAAATTCTGTTTTTTGTTTAGATTTATATTGAGAATAATTATCAGGGAAAACACCTTTTCCTAATTGTAGAATTGAATATTCAGAAGAGAGTGTAAGTTTGCAATAAGCAGGTAATTTCTTCTCTAAGATATACGCATCAGTTCTTAAGTTAATAAGATTAAAATATTTTATTTTAAAATTAGACTTCAACTGTTTTACTATTTCATCAAAATCAATCTCAATATCCGTAAGACAATCACAGAAATCAGCATGTATGTCATTTATAAACCTTAATCTTAATCTTCTGTCAATATAAAAAGGTAGTATTGATTTAATAGAATTATCATCATATAATACTACTATCGATAATATGTTTCTTGACTTACTTAAATCATATTTCCATGAAAAATAATTAAACTCAAAAGATTGGAAAGTGGAATAATTATTTTTTAATCTAAAAAGTATATTCCAGTCCTCCTCCAGATTTTTAAAGTCTGATATGTTACCAATTACTTTAATCTTCATAATCCTGCAAGTATTTTGAGTAAGATAAATACGACAAGCTAAACCAGAATAATATAGTATGAAATTCATTTATTCCTGTTAAGAGAGTTTCAAACATAGATGCAATCAATGTAAGAATAACTATAAAAAGGAATATGTTATCTTTTTGTTCTTTTCTAATAAAATAAGATGACAGCATTAAAGATTTTCTCATAATTATCAGAATAATAAAAAATCCAAAAATAATTCCATACTGAAGAAAAATAGAGAGATATCCATTATGAGAAGCTATCAGTAACCCTTGATATTCTTCCGGAACATCAATATTCGATGGCAATCCAGAATATTCACTTAATCCATATCCAAACCAGAATTTTTTCTCTAGGTTGTTAACTGCAAAATTAAATTGATCTGATCTGTCATTAAGAACATCTTGAGAAGAGAATCTATTAAAACTTGTGTTAAGATCTATAGATGAAATTAAAAACAACAAGATAAATCCTATTATTGCATAAAACACATTCCTTATAGATAAACCAAACTTATATATAAATGAAACAGTAATGATAAGTAAAGCTAATCTAGATCCAGTAGCAATAGAAACAATAAAAAATAATATTAACAATAATACATCTAAATTAGTTTTCTTTTCATCTTTCATGAGTACAAAAGAGAAAGCTAAAACTGTAAGCGAAGCTAGCATATTAGGATTCCATATAATTCCATAATATCTACCAGATAATAAATCCGGATCTACAAACAAACCTAAAACAACTATAATGGAGATTGCCTTTATTATCAAAGATGAGAATTTCTTCTTATAATAATCATAATTATGATAAATTGAAAGAGAAATTAGAGAAAACTGCACAAATCTAGCCATTAAAAACTCTAAAGATTTCTGATTAAATTCATCTTCAAAAAACAAATAATAAATAAGATTTATCACGTTAATGAGTAATAAAAATAAGAATGAACTATGAAAAATAACATCTTTTATTTGAGAAGGATTTATTATTAATAAAATAAGTCCTGTTCCCATTAGAAAATAGAATATTTTAGGAGCAATAGTAATATTGATCTCTGGTATTGAATATAATATTGTATTCAACAACAACAACACAAAGCCATATTTATAAAACCATGCTATCATTTCTTTATTTTATCTAGCAAATTCATCACCACCTCTTTATCTTGTTTAGAGAAACATAAAATTCTAGATAATATTATTGTAATAATATATATATATACTATTGAAAAAATTAGCCAATACCAATTCATATTGGGAATAAAATTAGACATATAATTAAATGATAAATATAATAAAATAGATGTAAAGATGATTGTCATGAAAACTTTCCAGAAATCATTACTATATGGTATAAATTTCAAATTTCGATAAAGCAAGATGTAATTTAAGATATTATTAATTATAATCCCTGCTGCCAATGAAAAAGCAGCTCCTTCCATCTGGTATTTAGGCACTAAAATAAATAATAACAGAATAACTATTAAAGTTTTAAATATCGTGACAAGAAATATCTTTATATGATGATCTGTCATTTGTAAAAGAGTTCTAACTGATCCAAATGATACGCTAAACGCGTGAGCAATTGATAAAATAATTAACACATTCTTTCCTAGAATAAACTCAGGGCCAAATAACAATAATAAATCATTACTAAAAAAGATAATAAAGAAAATCATTGGATAAGATAATAATAATGTCCATTTTGTAAAAAAACGATATAACACATGTAATTCATTTAATTTCTTTTGTTCCCATATTTCACTAATTATAGGTGCGAAAATTTTATTTATTGATTTTAGAACAAATGGCAAGAATTCAACAAATGCAAAAGTCATATAATATATCCCTAAATTCTTTATAGACATATATTCTTTAATTAACCATTTGTCAAGAAGATTCGAGAATTTTGCCAAAAAACCTAAAAGCAAAAAAGTAAGAGCGTAAATCACTAATTTTTTATTAATCCAATCAAAACTAATTTTAAAACGATAGTTTTCACTTATAATATTCTTCAATATATATATAAAAGCAAATAATATAAAGCCAGAGGATATAATCTCCGCATAAAGATATCCTTTAAAATCGAATTCAAAATAAATAAAAAATATAACTAAAATAAACTTTAGTGGAAAACCAATTAATTCAGAGAATACTACAGTCTTTTTAACTTCTTGAAACCCTATAAGAAACTGGTTAATAATTGAAGTTATATTTTTTACTATCATGAGAATTAAAAAGAAAGGTAAAAATGACAGAAAGGTAATAAACTCCTTCTGATTTACTTCTATATTTAACATAGCAAAGATGTTCTCTTGATTTAAATAAAGTGATATCGCATATAGACAACTTAGAATTAACGAGAACATCCCAATAAATGTAATAAAATTATTTATCTTTTTTACATTATTATTTACATTCCACTTTGGAATATATCTCGTTGCCACAGCTCCAAAACCAAAGGAGGAAAATGGCGAAATAAATTCTATCATTGATATGCCTAAAGCAAAAATTCCTAAAGAAAAAGTAGCGTCAATGAGATTATGAACTAAATAGAACTTAAAAAGGAAACCTAGAATAAAGATAAGTATTCCACTAATAAATGCAACAAATGCATGTCTGATAATTAAAATAATCTTATCCATCTAACGAATTATTGTATATTTTAAATATAATAGATAGTATTTAGTCCTTCGTAAATATCTTTTAACAAAAGATTGATTATATCTTAATCTATTATTTACTTTTCTTTCTATTTTTAATAATGATTTTGAGGGATTCGTTAGTGAAATAGGATAATTAAAGAAATTAAATACATCTCTAAGTAAATAAGACAAATCTTGAATTTGTTCTTTTGACAACTGACTTCTATACTTATTAATATTTTTAACATGGACCTCTTTTGATAAATCTTTATGGCTTTTAAGATAGCTAGATTTAAATAAAAAATCATCAATATTATCTAACATCTTTTTATCATAATTGACTCCTAAATGATTACATAGTCTATTTAAAGAATCTACAGGGTCTTTTACTAAATCTTCATATCTTATAGTTATAAGTTCAGGGTCATTATAATATTTCTGATATGAAAGAAAATAAGTTTTTATTACAGTAGTAACACGAAAAAGAAAATAATTATAATCCTCATTTTTAAGCCATCGGTTTTTATATGAATTAGCTATTGCAATTGGGTTTCTTGTTAAGAATATAAATTTTGAATTTTCAATATTTTTCTTAAGGTAAGGAAAATGTAGAGTATTAACTGGATTCTTCTCTAAGGCAATACTAATATTATGTTTTAATATTTTCTTATAAAAAGAAACAAATGAAATACTACTTTTTTCACAAATTTTATGTGAAACAGGCTTGCAATTCTTATATATCTTAAGAGATTCATTATAGATATGTAAAACATATCTTTGTTTATTATAATTTAATCTTTCCCATTTAAAAATTGATAAGGTTGGGAAAATCCAAGTCTCATTTAATACTTTAAGATCCTTATTATTATTTAAAAGCTTGGCTAATAAGGTGCTGCCAGACCTACTAAAAGATAGTATAAAGTAGAAATTATTCATTATGAAAATTTATATTCAAAGATATCAATATCTTTTTGATAAATCTGATGAACCTTCTCAATCATTTTAGTAGTATAAATATCTTTATAGTTTTTTTTATCAGTTTTATTATGATGTTCTAACTTAAAGTCCGATTTTAAGATATCGTTTATTTTTTCTATAGATTTGTTAAGATTTTCAAATCTTCCAATATGATCAACTATGATTTTCCCATTCTTATCACAAACAAATTCGTGTTGAGGAATTAGATGCATAATCTCCAGAGTTATTTTTTTATTAAGCCCATTAAGAACAAAATCCTCAAAATCTCTATAAATAGATAGGTGAGTTTCAAATGCATTTTTATCATGTATATTCATTCCTCCTTTCTCTAAGAATTTATAAGCAGAATATAATCTATCCCATGGGTTTCTTACAATAGTAAAAGTGAAAAAATCAGAATATCTACTCCCAAAAACTTGTTTGTAGAAACTAACCGATCTATGTCCTTCTAAAGTAACATCTCCAAAAATTGATTTTACCAAAGAAATACCAGCAGTTTTCGGCATATGAATAAAAATAATTTTCTTATTATTAAAAGCATTAAGTAAATTTCCATCTTTTAAAACCTTACTTCTCTGTTTCTTAGCAAAATTATTTCTTTTGATATTTTTTATTATATTTCTGATAAAATTACTCATCAAACACTTGATTTTTCAAGAAATTAGAAATTGTATTTTTAATATTATATTTTTCATCAAAAGGGAATAAAACTGTATTGTTCTTAAAATCTAAGATTCTTTTTGAAAGATTTAATTCATCAGATTTTGGAACTAAGAATCTATCTTTCATTTCATCAGGCATCAACTCTGATATTCCTTGATTTCTAACAGCAATAAAAGGGGTGTTTGTAGCCCAACTTTCTAAATAAACACAACCTAAAGATTCATAATAAGATGGTAAAACAAATAAATCAATCTTGTTAATAAATGTATTTAAAAGTTCGTGTCTTATTTCTTTCTCAAAACTAATAAACTGATTTAACTTCTTTTCTTGTACATAGTCTTTACAACTTTGCAATGTAGGTCCTGAACCAATTAATCTTAATAATATATTTTCTCCATTTGACAATAACATCTCAACAGCTTTTATCAAGGTAATTTGGTCTTTTATTTCCCAAAAGTTTGCAACACACCCTATTGTAAAAGATTTATTCTTTTCAACTTCTACTGGATAAAATTTTGAGGTGTCAACACCATTGTACAAAACAAGTTCATCTTTTGGGAGATAAGTCGAATGCTTTCTTAATTGTTTTAAAACTAATTCTGACACTCCAATATTCAAATCTGATTTATTTAAATGACTGATTGTTCTTTTAATCAGATAAGTTTTCTGTAATCTCTTAATAATATGACTTCTTCCATTTAATAATTGAAGAATATCTAAACCATGATGTTGTACTATTTTCTTACATACCAAATCTTCAACCAAATAAGCAGCAGGATAAGATACATGAGAATGAGAAAAAGAAACATTAATAATATTTTTCTTTTGTAAAAATTTATAAAATCTTCTTTTATTGCAACTATTAAACAATCCTGGAAAAATAAAATATGGGAAATCAAAAGTCTTAAATATCTTTACTTTAAACCCGTTAAATTCATAATCTGACTCCAAAGAGAAATATGAAACAACTTTTACAATTTCAATACTAAAATTACTCTGATTTTGTATCTCCTTAATTTGATCATAAACATAACTCCCTACAAAAGATTCATTTGAAGGAAAAAATGGTGTAATAACTAAATATATATTTTGTCTAATCATTCAATATATTATTAATCTCATCCTCCCAAAATTTAATTTTATTTTTCCAAGAGAACTCCTGTGATAAACACACCACACTTTTAGAACAAGACTGCAGTAAATGATTGTTATCAATCAGTTTATTAACTATATTAATCACTTCATCAAATTCATTTACAACAAATCCGTTTTTTCCATTTACAATCCATTCTGAAGCTCCATAATCAGAATAAACTATTGATGGAACCCCACTAGCAGCTGCTTCTAATATTACTTTTGGAAATCCCTCTGACCTTGATGGAAGGAACATCAAATCCATATTTCTCAATAATCTTGGTAAATTATCACGATTCAATGTCCCATGTAAAGTAATATTATCTAGAAACTCTAACTCTATATTTTTTTTAGTTTTATTTTCCCGATCATCTTTATAATTTATCTTTCTAGAAACTTTAAGATATTTTTTATTTCCAATAACATGAAAATTAAGATTAGAGAATTTCTTAGCAAGCTTAAAAAATTCTTCTATATTCTTTCTTTGTATCAAACTACCTATAAATACAATATCTTTTAATGATTCTCTCTTCTTATAAATAAAATCCTCATTTTCAACTCCAAGATATAAAGGATTCTTCTGTAACTTAACTCCGCATGTAGATTTATAAACAATAAACTTAGAAATACCATAAACATATGGGATTAAATCAAAGTGTCTTTTCATCTTATCAACATCTCCAAAATTATCAATTAAATTTAATTTGCTTCTGTCACACATATTCATCTCAATAGTAGTAAACACAGGTTTTCTTAGAATTCTTGCAAACTTCAACAACCAATTTGGTGTATCTAAATGCTTAGGGAAATATGCAATATCACATCTTATCAAGCCCAAAATCATTGATATAGGAATAGAAATTTTATATGGTTTAAAACAATTAAAAATACTTACTCCAGGAATTAATTCATAATTATTATTTGAGAATCTCATTGTATAAACCTCAAATATGTTCTTATCTAGATGTGTAGCAATTGATTTACAATTAATATTCTGAGCATTAAGATAATCAATATAACCTCCTAAAAATATTTTCTTTTTCTTCATTTTAGTAAAGATATAAATTTTTGTTCATCAAACTCAGAATAAAATCGTTCTCTCCAATTTATTACTCTATCAGAATATGTTTTGTAATCTAATAAAATATCATTTAATGTATTCTTAAATGGATACTTAAAATCATCCTCAAACATATTGAAATCATCCTTTAAAGACTTAAGAAATACTGTTGGAATGCCAAACTCAGCACACTCAAAAGTAGTAGTAGAATATGCGGTAACATGAATAGAGCAATCTCTGAAACACCTCATTAAAGATCTTGGAGCAACATTTGTTCTCCTAAAAAGTTCTGATAAATCTAAGTCATTTTTAAACCTAGGATGATTTCTAACATAAAATACTAAATTATCATTAGAATTAACCATATTTATTATCTCATCTAATAGTTTCTGATTTTGCTCTTTAGTATGATCTTCTGTAATTTGAAGAGTTACTAATACAGATTTATTAGGGTGAGTATGAGAAAATACTTTATGTTTTTTTGTTCCAATTACATGAATATTCTTTTTAAAATAATTGGAAGAATCCGCCTCCTTCAAGATCTCTTTAAATCCCTCTCCTACAACTAATAACTCTACATTGTTCTCTGATAATTTTGAGTTAACAATACTATTTTTAATATAACTTTCTTTGTCAGAATGAATTATTCCATGTTGTAAATCAAACAGTTTAGCGTCTTTATTCACTACTCTAAATATTTCTAACATACTTTGAGATAATACAATATAATTTTTGAATTTAATTCCTCTTAAAAAAGTAAATGATAGAAAATTACCTATTTTTTGTTCTGTAAATCCTGTTTTCCTAAGTAAAATTATCAGAAAATAAATAAAATCAAAATGAATAGCTTCTCTATTTCTTGCTTTATCTGATTTTCTATCTGGTTCCTCAAAAATTAAATAGCTAATATTGTTTAGTTGACAACTTTTATATAGTGGTTCAAGAAACAGATTTTCATCATTTTCTCCTCTATTAAAATGTTTTGGATAATAAAATAAAACATCTACTTTCTTTGTCAGGAATAAATATCTGGAAAAATAGAAAAAAGATGTAATGAATTTTATCATATTTTATATCCAAAAAATGAATTTAAATGTCTCATTTCTGAGTTACAATATTTAATATCTTCATCAGATAATTCTGATTTATACCCTCCTATCCTTGCGTTTCTTACTTTTAATTGATCCCTACTTTTTCCGAAATCATTAAATCCTTCTAATTGATTTGCTTTCTCTTTCTTTCTCATCTTATCTGATGAAGATTGATGGTAAATCTCTTGTAAATTATTAGTTGTAATTGATATGTTAAGAAATGAAGTAATCTCTGAAAGTGTTTGTATTCCATTTTCTAGTAGATCTTCATATTTTATTAAAAGAAAATCTTTTGGTTTGTGTTTTTGAGAATACCATAAATTATAAAAATAAATTATTCTTTTAAATCCTAAAATATCATCTTTGACAAATTCTGAAATAGAATTAAATATAAATGGGTTTTTTGCTCTTTTTGTAACCTGATGAAAGTGAGAAACAATTACATCTCTAGGATCCCTCACTAAGAAGATCACTTTCCCTCTTTTGTATCGGAATCTAGAAGTAAACCTAAAAACATCTAAAGGATTATTTCTAGTACCATCTTCAAGAATTATCTCAGAATTATCATGTTCATTAAAAATAAAGTGTTTCTCTTTTTTTAATATATGATTACTTTGTTCCTTCATTTTATTAATCATATGCATTAACCATGTACGACCTGTTTTTGGAAAAGAAACCAGAAAATATTGCCCTTTTGGATAGTAATACGATAGTATAAGATCCTTAATATCCCTCCAAATTTTCATATTAAGAAAGTATTATCTCAACTAACTCTCTTACAACCCCTGCTCCTCCACTTTTACTTAGTTGTATTATATTTGGAATAGATTTAATATTTTTCATTGCATTTTCAGGGCATGCGGCAATACCAACATTGGATAAGAGTTCAAAGCAATTAACATCATCACCAATATACGCAACTTCATTTAATGTAATTTTTTCACTTTTACATAAGTCTTTTACAATTTGTAATTTATCTGTAGTTCCATGAAAATCAAAGTCTAAATTCAATTTCTCAGCTCTTCTTCTATTTAACTGCTTATCTTCAGAAGTTAGTATACCTACCTTAATACCAGACTTCTGAAGAAGTTGCATACCCATCCCATCATAAGTACAGAATTTTTTGAATTCATCACCATTCTCAGTGTAATACATTCCGGCATCTGTAAGCACTCCATCTACATCAGAAAGAAATAATTTAATTTTTGAGAAATCTCGTTTTTTATGATTTAAAATAAATCTTCTCATCAAAGATTCTGCAACAATCCAATCTTCTATTTCATCAATCTCTGTACAAGTATATTCAGGCATTTGATAAATCCCAATCTTACCAGAAATTCTATTCTCTGTTTCTTTAATATCAGAAACTAAGCTTATATAAAATGCTCCATTTTCAATTAGATCACCTTTATAATCTTGTCTTCTTGGTCTATTATAAATATCATAATTCAACGCTTGTCCATTTTCTTTCCACGCGAATTTCTTAGAAATACAACAAGAAAGTATTGATTCATAATCTTCTAAGAGTGATAATCCCTCATTAAAATGAATAGTCTGAGTAAAAGGTGATGTAGCCTGAACCAACATAAAAATATCAGAACCTGATAAATCAGACGAATTAATATATTCTAACATCACTGACTCAGTAGAAGAAGTGTCTTGAGAATTCTCAGAACTTCTGTCATAAACCTTAACCTTTGAAAATTTAAATGATTCTACAACTAATTTTATATTATCCGAATCTGTTGCAACCACAATTTCATCTACTTCAGATTTTTGCAATTCATGTAAATTCCAATAAATAAGTGGCTTTCCACAAAAATATTTAATGTTTTTTTCTGGAATTGATTTACTACCACCTCTAGCTGGTACAAATGCAATTACACTCATTTTCTTCTAAATTTAAGTTTGTCTCTTTGCACTTTTTCAATATCCAAAATATCAGATTGTTTGGAAGTAAGAGATTTATGTGTAGCTTTTAAATCTCTAGATAATTTTCTGAGTCCTGTTGGTTCCAAAGAAGCAGAATGATCGGTTCCTTTCCAGGTTCTATCTAAAGTGAAATGTCTTTCTATCCATTCTGCACCTAAGGTGTACGCTGCAATATCGACCGCAATTCCTAGATGATGACCAGAAAATCCAATTGCTTTTACCCTGTTCTGGAACTTTTCTTTTATTCTGACTATTTCTAACATACAAATATCCTCAAACGGAACAGGATAACCAGAAGTACAAGAATATAAAATTAATCTTTTTGCTTGATTATTTTCCTCAAAAAATGAAACAATTTGTTCTTCTTCATCTTTAGTTGTCATACCAAAAGAAATATGAACCTCACCTTGATAATCATCTCTTAATACCTTAAGCATCTCAAAATGATTATTACAAGCAGATGGTACCTTTATAAGTTCTGGATTTAAATTTACAATTTCCTTAGCAGAAGTGGTATCCCAAACAGATGTAGAATAAATAAGTCTTAAACTCTCAGCGTATTCTTTTAACTCTTTATGCTGATGTATATCAAATTCCAAGTACTCTCTATGGTCACCATAAGTATCTCCATAAGAATGCATAGGATTTGGATGAGGAGCGTTATATTGCTTTTCACTTAGTAATTCTTTATTATTTCTTTTCTGGAATTTAGCAACCTCTACTCCACTTTCTGAAGCTACCTTAAGTAGTTGTTTTGCAATATTTATTTCTCCTTTATGATTACATCCAATTTCTGCAATAAGATTAGGATTTTTATAATTACTTTTCATTTTGGTTTTCGTTAAAATAGTCCGAATCTTTTGTGTATGCACCATATCCATATCCATATCCATATCCGTATCCATATCCGTATCCATACTTTCCGTAACCATATACACCACTACCAGAACTTACATCATTTAGAACTAAATAAATATTCTCTATTCTCTTGTTCTCATATAAATCGTTTACAAATCGTACTACATCTTTTTCTGTGTAATCTTGTCTAACTACGTACAAATTTACATCACTATATTTTGTAATCATATACGCATCTGCTACCAAACCAATAGGAGCAGTATCAATAATAATCTTATCGTATCTACTTTTTAGATCTTTAATAAGATTCTCAAAATTTTCACTTAAGAAAAGATCTGATGGATTTAAAGGAAGTGGACCAGAAACAATAACATCCAAATTTTCCGCAATATTTTTAATAGTACATTCTTCAATTGAATTCTCTCCAGTAAGAATTGTTGATAATCCAATAGCATTATCTGAATCAAGATTTTTATATAATTTTGGTCTTCTTAAATCTGCGCCAAGTAATAGTGTTTTTCTTCCAGCATTGGCAAATACAATTGCTAAATTAGCTGCTATAAAAGTTTTTCCCTCTCCACTTACTGAAGAAGTGAATAGATATACCTTATCTTTTGCTTCTATATCCTTATAATTAAGATTAGATCTCAACGCTCTGAACCCTTCTGCAATAGATGATTTCGGATTTAAATCTGTCAGTAAAGATTTAGCGGAATAGTTTCTTCCAATTACACCAATCATCTCAACATCTGTTAATTTGTCTAAATCTACTCTTGATCGAATTTTATTATTCATTAGATCTAAAATTAGAAGCATCAAGAAAGGAAAAAGTAAGCCTATAAATAATGAAATGGAATAAACCTTAGTAAGCTCTGGTAATACAGGATTCATATTAAAAAATCTAGCTGGATCAAAATGATTAATATTTGAAACAATCCCTTCATATCTACTCTCAGCCTCATAATTTTTCTGCTTAAGGAAGATATATAATTGTTCTGAAATTTTCTGAATTCTTTCAATATCTAATAATCCTCTTTGTTCTATTGGTAAAGCATTTAAATAAGAAAGCTCTAAGTTAATATCGTTATTCAGATCCTCTATATATAATAAATTAATTTGTGTATTATTTCTAATTAACTCTTGTATCTGTTTTATCAACTCAACAATCTGTAAGTCAAAATCATAAATTGAGGGGTTGTTTATCTGTCCTTTATTAATTAATCCATTTTTATTTTTCTGAATATCTCCTAAATCTTTTATTAGTTGATTAAATGTGGGGTCTGTAATACCTTCATATGTTGCAAGAGCAACAACCTTTTCTAATCCGTCTTTATTGTTTTTTCTTTCATTAACTATCTCTTTAATATTATCTTCTAAATATGAGTAAAAATTATCTTGTCTCTTATATATGGATAGTTCTTTCTCTAATTGTGAGATCCTTGCATAAATAACATCTATTTTTTTTTCAAAATCAGGTATCTGATTATCAATTTCGTAATCTTGTCGTTCTATATCAATACTTACTAAATAATCTTCTATTACTTGAATCTCTTTGTGTATATAATTAACAACTAATAAGGAGGATTCCTTTTTTATCTCAATATCCTTTTTAATAAAATTCTGAACTAAAGTATTTAAAAACTTCACCCCTTTTCTCTGATCTTCTTCTAAAATAGATAGCACTAATATGTTTGACTCCTTCTCTCCTTGATCAATTTGTATTTTTGATTGATATTTTTTTGACATCTTCTTTAAAGAATTAAATCTTACAATAGTTTTTGGTAAGACATCAAAATTATAAGAAGAATCTCTTTCAACAACAAAATTATATTCTTGTATTTGTATTTCATCTCCAAAATTATGTTCCTCTTTATAATCTAATTTATCATTGAATATTTGATAAGAAGTTTTGTTAATAACATCTATTTCGAATGAGGTTGTTGGGTTATTCTGAGTCATTACTGTATCGGAAATAATTTTTATTGGAGCAAAAAGAGACTCTGAAGTCTTAATATTTCCAACTAAATAATACGATACATCAAATCTTAAATCTGATACAGTCTGGAAAACAAGTTGATATGATGATAATAACTGTATTCTATCTATAATTGAACCATTATTCTTACCTGACAAGTTATTATACAAGATTTCAGATGCATCAGAACCTTCATCCTCACTATTTATCATAATTTTAGTGGAAACCTTGTAAAATTCATGAGAATATCTTGTATAAGCAAACGCCACAAATAATGATAACAGGATGCTAAGTAAAAAGTAATACCAATTATGCCGAATCTTATACAACAATTCTCTGACATCCAGCACATTATCTAATGAGTTTTGTTTTCTGTCCATTTACCTATTATTTAAAAGGAAATAAAGCGTTATAGAAGAAATCCCAACAGAAACTGCGCTAGACAGATTCTTTACTGAATAGAACTTCTTTTTTAAAGGTTCAACATAAACAATATCCTGAGGGTGTAAATAGATATCTTTATTATTTAATAATCTCGGATCTGTTAAATCTAAATAAATTACTCTAGATTCTACCCCATCTCTACGAATTACTTTTATTCTTTTCCTGTTTGCAAACTCTGTTAAATCATTTGATTTACCAATTAAATGAAGAATATTTTGATTAGAACGAATAATACTATATTCTCCAGGAGTATTAACTTCACCCAAAACACTAACCTTAAAATTAAGAATATTTACTTTTACAATAGGGTCTTTAAAGTAGGTAGATGAAATCTGTGATATTTCATTCTCTATCTCAGAAAGAGAGAGCCCTTCTGCCTTTACACTACCAATCATTGGTAAAGTAACAATACCATCTGATTTTACTAAATACCCATATAAATACGGATTCTGATTCATCAACTGAGGATTAGAAGTCTCTTGTAAATTAAAAAAGTCATATTCAGATTTAGTAGTACTACTAATCTGAACAGAGAGTAAATCTTCCTTCTGAATTATATAATCATATGTAGTAGATTCTACTTTTACATTATCAGTATTTATATACTCAAGATTCCTATTTGTAATACAAGAGGATAAAAAAAATATACTAACAAAAAATGATAAGAATCTTATTTTAAGTATTTGTTTCATAAGGAGATTTCTTTATTTGAAAAAACTTTACAAATATCGTAAATTTAATCTATATATGAAAATATTAAAGATTAATACTCTAATAAATCTAAGAACCTCTCCTAAAACCTAAGGATTAGAAGGATATTTCCTTCTAGTATAACAACTTACAATATATTACTAGAAACAGTAGAAAACCATTTTGATATTTAGAAGTAAAAATACCATATTTATTCTTTAATTTGCATATCAAAAAACATTTATGTCTTTAGAGGATTTAGTAATAGTATTCTTATTTATTTTATCAGTTTTTTTTCTTTATAATAAGTTTAAAAAAAATGATGATAATTGCGGTAATGGGAATTGTGATTGCAAATAAATGATATTTCTGAAAACTTTTTGGAAAAGAATTTTCTTTTTATTACTAATTTACTCTTCTAGTAGGATATTATTTTATCTTTTTAATTCCTCATCTTTTTCGGAAAATATCTTTCTGTCTATTTTAGAGGGAATACGTTTCGACATCTCCGCACTATTTTATATTAATATCCCTTTACTCATTTTATTATTGATTCCAATTGAATCAATATGTGATTTAACACTCTTTATAACAAGAAAACTATGGCGGATAAAACGTATACTTTTTCCAATAATAAAATTATTAGAGTATTGTAAAAATATTAAAATAAAGATTTGGTATCAAAAAATGACGAATATTCTGTTCTATATCATAAATATACCATTTATCGTAATTAATAATGTGGATATTGAATATTTTAAATTTACACAAAAAAGAAGTAGTATTGATATTATTGATTTATTAAGTCTTGGAGGAGGAGGAGATACTTTTAACTTTTTACCACAATATATAATAGATTACTGGCACGTCACTATTATCACTATTATCCATATCTTTTTATTATTAAAGATTAAGAAATTCGACACAAAAGGATTCAATATAATTAGAGAAATATTGGGGGAAATCGGAACATTTATTAGAAATAAAAATAAAGGGTTGACAAACTACAAACAAATCATTAGCATTCTATTAATCTTAATATTGTTATTTATTTCTCTTACATTAAGTAAATTATTACCTTTTCTTTTATTCATTAATTTACTAGCAATTACATTTATATCTATTGGATATTCTATTACATACATTCTTAAACCAAACTTAGATATCAAGAAATGGACAATATTCATATTGATTGGATATCTTTTAATATATTTCTATTTGCAGGATATTTGGAGCCGCACCGACACATGGAATGTAATCATCTTTCTAACATATATCTCTATTCCTATTCTTTTAGTTATATTAAGAGGGTTTAATAAGATATCTTATTCTGATTTTAATAAACAGATAACATCTTTCGTTATCCCAATTATCTTACTTGGTGTTTCATATATAATTCTTTTAAATAATTTATCAGGACATCAGGAGATCCATATAAACGCAGTAAGCAACAAGTTTGTTTTCTTGATATCTTCTATAATAATACTATTCCTGACATCATTATTGATATTAATAAGATTGTACCCAAAACAAAAAGGAATAAAAGAAATTATTATATTCTTACTTAGTTGTTATATCATTATTCTTGGAGCGAGAGGAGGAACTCAATTAAAACCAATAAAACCGATACATGCAGGAATCTTTAGTAATACCCAAAATAGTGCTTTAATTCTGAATACTCCATTTTGTATTTTACATTCTTATTTCTCTAAAGGATTGGAAAAACACAATTATTTCACAAAAGAAGAGGTAAACAAAATCTATACAACAACGCATAAATTTGAAGATCAGTTCCAAAAGAAGAATATTGTAATTATCATCTTGGAAAGCTTCTCGAAAGAATATATAGGGTACTATAATGAAGGGAATGGGTACACACCATTTTTAGATTCTATAATTCAACATTCCTTAGTAATGGAAAATGGATATGCTAATGGTGTAAAATCAATAGAAGCAGTTCCTTCAATTATTTCTTCAGTTCCTACACTTATGAACGAACCTTTCATTACTTCTCCCTACTCTACAAATTCTTGTAATTCTATTGCAAGTTTATTAAAAAAAGAAGGCTATTCAGCAAGTTTCTTCCATGGTGGAGCTAGAGGAACTATGGGGTTTTATTCATATACTCAGAAAGCAGGCTTTAATAATTACTTTGGAATTGAAGAATTCCTCCATAACGGAGGAAAAGAAGAAGAAGATGATGATAAAGTTTGGGGAGCTTATGACGGTCCGTTTTTTAAGTATTTTTCAGAATATTTGAAAAAAGAACAAGAACCTTTTGTAACTACATTCTTTAGTATTACATCTCACCCACCTTTTACCTTACCAGAAAAATTTGAAAATACGTTTCCAAAAGGAAACAACACCTATCATGAAACAGTTGGATATACCGATCAGATGCTAAAAGAGTTCTTTGAGAGATCAAAGAAAGAAGAATGGTATAAAAACACCTTATTTGTAATTACAGCAGATCATACTAGTGGATCAAATTCTGATCCTGAATATAAAAACAGAGTTGGAAGATACTCTATTCCTATAATTTATTTTATGGGAGATTCTTCCTTGAAAGGAAGCAATACTACTATAACTCAGCAAATTGATATTATGCCAACAATTCTAGATATGCTTAATTATAATAAAGAATTCTTTGGTTTTGGAAAATCTATTTATGAAAAATCTATTTCCTCAGATGAAAGTTGGGCAATTAGCAACCTGTATTATGGTGAACATTTACTGACTCATGAGGAAGGGTTTTTAATTGGAAGAGAGGAGGAATACACGAACTTTTCTGACAAAAATTTGAAGGAAGAAACCAAAGTAAATAAAGATGTAATAAAACTTTTAAAAGCTATAAAACAGAAATATAATAATAGTTTACTCAACAATAAAATGAATATAAATGAAGATTAAATTTATTGTAAATCCAGTTTCTGGTAAAGGTAAACAAAAAGGTATTGAAGATTCAATTAAAAAAAATCTAGATTCAAAAAAATATGAATACAGTGTCAGATTCACAGAAAGACAAGGACATGCAAAAGAACTCTGTAAACAAGCAATTACAGATGGTTATGAAGCTGTAATTGCAGTTGGTGGAGATGGAACAGTAAACGAAATTGCTTCAGAATGTATCGGGAAAGATACTGTATTAGGAATCATACCGGCCGGATCAGGAAACGGATTTGCGTATCATATAGGAATGAAGAAAAATATAAAAGAATCTATTCTGCAATTAAATAATGCTACAATAAAAATAGTGGATAGTTGCACAGCAAACTCCATTCCTTTTGTTAATATTAGTGGAATTGGTTTTGATGCTCATATTGCAAATTTATTTCAAAACTTAGAGAAAAGAGGTTTTTGGAATTATATAAAACTAATATTTAAAGAAATAAACTACAAAGCAAAAGAATATACTCTGCATTATGACGGAAAAAGTAAAAAGGTAAAGGCAATGTTTATAAGCTCTGCTAATGCAAGTCAATATGGAAATAACTTTCGTATTTCTCCTAAATCAAAATTAGATGATGGTCTTATTGATTTTGTAATTGTACAAGAAATGCCAAAACGTATGATTCTACAATTTTTGATTAAAATGGAAAATGGGAAAATAGAAAACTCTAAATTTGTAGAAATAATACAATCAAAAGAGATGGAAATATTTAGTGATGAAAAGATAATTCATCTAGATGGTGAACCAAAAAAAATAAATAAAAGTGTCTTAGTAAAGAACAATCCGAAAACCTTAAAAATACTTATACCAAATGAATAAAAAAGGGAAAAATAGAAAAGGTGTAATGTATTCGACAAACCGAGATTTTGAATACGAATATGAAAATGATGAGATGGAGACACTTCCAAATAACAAACAGACTTTGAAAATCTGTATTGACAAACACAGAGCTGGAAAAATTGCGGTTATTATTAAAGAATTTATCGGAACCTCAGAAGATTTAAAATCTTTAGGGAAACTACTAAAATCAAAATGTGGTGTAGGTGGAAGCGTAAAAAACGGGGAAATAATAATACAAGGAAATATTAGAGATAAAGTTTTGGAGATTCTTAAAGAAGAAGGGTTTCATTATAAAAGAGTTGGGGGATAGATATACATGTATATAAAATGTGCCCAGAGCGGGAGTCGAACCCGCACGTCCGTAGGACACATGACCCTCAATCATGCCTGTCTACCAATTTCAGCACCTGGGCGGCTGTTTTACAAAACTACTTAAAAAAATAATCCCACTAAATTTAGCGGGATTTTTTTGTGACCTGGCTGGGGCTCGAACCCAGGACCCTCTCCTTAAAAGGGAGATGCTCTACCAACTGAGCTACCAGGTCTTAAATCGGCTGCAAATATATTTATATTTATTTTTCTACAATAAAAATTACTATTTTTATTTATATTAATTTTTTACTAGTATATTATTGAAAATAAGGATAATATATTGTTGATTTGCAACATTAAATTTCTATCAAATAGATTAAATGAGATATTTTCTGATTGGTTTTATGGGTTCTGGGAAAAGTTCAATTGGCAAACAACTTGCCAAAGAACTTAACATAAAACATATTGATCTTGATAATCTTATTGAGGAATCAGAAAATATAAAAATTGCAGATATTTTTAATAATTCAGGAGAAACTTACTTCAGGGAATTAGAAGAGAAATATCTGAAGGAAACAATAAAAGAAGATAACATATTAGTTTCTACCGGAGGTGGCACTCCCACTACCCATGGTCTGATGGATATAATGAATAACATTGGAGAAACTATTTATTTAGAGTGTTGTACTGAAACTCTGTTCGAGAGATTGAATAAAGACAAAGAAAAAAGGCCAATGATCTCTATTTTATCTGAAGAAAGTTTAAGGAGATATATAGTAAATAAACTGGAAGAAAGAAGACTCTTCTATAAAAAAGCGACACACACCATCTGTAACGATAGAGGATATTGTGTAGATAAAATTATTGATGTTTTAGGATAAATAAACTCCTTCCTCTTTTCCAAAAACTACATTTATATGCTCTTTCAAAGTAGTAGAAAGAGACATCCCTTCATAATCTGCTTTAATAGGATATCGATTATGATTTCTGTTTACTAAAACTACTGTAGATAATTTCACAAGTGGAGCCTCAAGAAATTCGGAAGATGCATACATTAATGTTTTTCCAGAGTTCAGAACATCATCTACTAAAATAACAACTTTATTCTCAATATCAGTTGAACTTAAATTAAAAACTAAATCAGAATCATAGGGATTATCTTTATCTAATTTTACCGTAGCATCAATCACTTTTATTTCAGAAATAGAACTAATAAATTTTGAGATTCTTTTTGCAAGCTCAACTCCTCTTTTCTGAATTCCTACAACTACAATCTCAGATTCCATATGATTTCTTTCGTAAATCTGCCAAGCTAATCTATTTACTTTTTGTTGTAGTTGATTTTTGTCTAATATTTTAGCTCTTTTTGGCATCTTTAATGTTTTATAAATCAAATTATTTTCTTTCTAATTTCATAAAAGATTATTACTAATAAGTAATATTAGAAAATACGCCATCAGTTACAGTTACACTCTGGAAATTGACTAACTCTCTAGATTGAAAATTAAAAGATCCAGACAATTCACTATCTCCTATTTCAGAAAATGTTAGATTCCCATTTTGTGTGTCAGTATAATAGACTCCATTCTTTGTAACATGAGCTTTAGGTGGAGTAGTATTTAAAGATATATCAGATCCATCACTTAAAGAATAGAAATCATAAATAATAAGTCTAACATCAACAGAATTATCTGACGCGTCGATTGTAAGAACATTAGAAGAATTAACATCTATTACTGGTGAATTATCAGTATAGTTATCCCCATCAATCTTCCAACTAAAAGAAGGTGTGTTATTATTGTTATTATTGTTCTGATCAGTTGTATCTTCTTTTTCGCAAGACACAAAAATCAATATGGAAGCAGCTAAAAAGTATATAAATTTCATTTTCTATTTTTTTACAAATATATATTATTCTATCTTAATAATTTAAGTTGACCTTGATATTCAAAAACTTCTCCATAAATATTCTCGATAAAGACAGTATAAGTATAAACACCAACAGGACATAAGTCTTCTTCATTAAAATTCTTATAATCTGATCTTGGATTTGTTCCATCCCAACCAACATCTAGATCATTAGATTGAAATATTAACTCACCCCATCTAGAGAATATCTTTAATTCATATTCCTCTACTCCTATCCCATAACCCTTAAATATTCTGTTCTCAGATTCTGGACTTGTAGGAATAAATGTATTTGGAATGAAAAAAGAATATTCGTCAACTAAAACGTCTTTACTGATAGTATCTATACAATTATCAAAAGTTATAATTTCTAAGTTTACTGTATAAGTACCAGGATCATTATAGGTATGAGAAACTAAAGAATCATAATCAAAGAAACCATCCCCAAAACTCCAAGTCCAATATTCTACAGAAGACCAAAATGTATTTGTTAAATCAACAAAATAGAATGGTTCATTTTTCTGATCTAACAACCTCTTATGGTATGGGTATGACTCAAAGTCTGCTACAGGACTCTCTAAATTATCAATATTAAATAATTCTGATTTATTACAAGAATTTGAATCTGACACTTCAACAGAATAAGTTCCTTCTGAAAAATGATGTACAATATTTGTAGTAGAACTATCGGACCAAATGGCAGAATAATTTGGAACTCCACCACTAGCTATAAACTCAGCTTTTCCCAATGATTTCTCACAAGTATCTGGGTAAGAAAATAAATCAAAAAACAACTCAGATGGCTCACTTAAAGTTACCGAATCAATTGCTAAACATAAATTCTTGTCATAAACAAATACTTCATAATACCCACTGTATAGTCCTATTATGGAATCTCTTTTATCATTATTGTTCCACAGGTAAGTATAGTCAGGACCAACACCATTAGTAGCCTCTGCAAATACAGAACCATCATTTACACCAAAACAACTAACATTATAACCATTATAATCTGAAGTTGCAATTACATCTACCGACACATAAGTGGATGGTTCATTCAAACTCAGTGACAATTCTTCCATACAACCCAAACTATCTGTAATTTGTAAAGAGTAAGTTCCTGAATATAAATTAAAGATACTATCTGAAACATCACCATTACTCCATAGGTAAGTAAATGGAGGATATCCTCCAGAAATAGAAATCTCAACCCAAGCTGAATTCTCTCCTCTACAACGAACATGATATCCAGAATAATTTGATGTATTTATCATTACAGTTTGAGAAAGTTGTTGTGGTTGATCTATAAATAAATTTAGAGATTGATCACATAAATTTGCATCCGTAATTATTACAGAATAATTTCCACTCTCTAAACTATATATATCTTCATCTGTAGAGGAGTAGTTATTCGGACCATTCCAAAGGTAAGAATATGGAGGAGTTCCGGTTCCTTGAGCAATCTGAAGATCTAAACTACCATTAAAATCTCCATAACACTGAACATCTGTAATAGTAGATGTAATTTGCATAGAATCATTTTGCTGTATATTTACTGAATCAGTAAGTTTACATCCATTATTATCTGTTACTGTAAAGACGTGATAACCAGCCCACATTGCAGATATATTAGAAGATCCCCAATCTAACAAATACGGAGGAACACCACCACCTATAATAGTAGATACAGAGCCTGTTGTATCTCCATAACATAAAATATTAGTAATATTTGTTACAGCAGAAAGTTGTTGTGGCTCAGTTACAATTACATCTCTTACTATGGTACAGTTTGTAAGATCAGTAATATTTACTGTATAAACTCCTGATGAAACAGCAAGTAAATCTTGGGTAGAAGCAAGTGTATTCCAATTATATAAAAAAGGAGGATTACCTCCTACAATTTCTAAATCTGCAGATCCGTCAGAACCTCCATAACAACTAACATTTGTTATATTTCTTGTTGTATCAAATAAAAACAAGTCTATAGTAAAAGTATCTGTTACAATACAATTATTATTATCTACTACATTAAGTATATATTCTCCATTAAGTAGATTAGAGTTTATTGAATCAGTATTTCCATTATTCCAAACATAAGAGTAATTTGGAGTGCCTCCAGAAACAAAAATCTCAATCTGACCATCTTGATAACCTTCACAACTTTCATCAGTTAAAATGGAAGTAAAAGATAATGTTGATGGATCTGAGATACTTAAATTAATCTGAGTGGGACAATTAGTCTCATCATTTACAATTGCAGAATAATTTCCGCTTTCTAAATTCAAAATCTGATTAGATGTAGAACTAAATGAATTTGGCCCTGTCCAATTAAATGTTGGTGAAAGAGAATTTGGAGTTACAAGAACTATATTACCATCTGAATATCCATTGCAACTTATATTATTTATAAAAGTATCTACTTGAATGATACTTCCGATATCTATATTTTCAGAATGAAGAAAAATACAATTATTTAAATCGGTAATCTGTAAGTTGTAAGTACCTGCTTCCAATGATGAAATATCTAAATTTGAAGAAGAAAATAAATTTGGACCTGTCCAAGAATAAAGATAGGAACCGGTTCCTATTAGTGTCATATCAATTTCTCCATTTGCATCTCCATAACAAGTCTCACTTAAAACTACTGAACTCAACTGAATGTCTGATGGCTCTGTAATTGTAATAGGCGAATTATTTACAGAAGGAGAACAACCAGTATTTAAATTAACAACACTATAGGTATAATCAGAGGCACTTAAGGTAAAAATATCCTCTGAAATATTAGAATATCCATTTGTACTTGTCCATGTTGTAGTATAATTTCCAACAGGAAGAATAGTTAAATCTATATAACCATCATTACCAGAAAAACAACTTACATTCTGTAGAACATTAGTCACAACAATATCAGGTGGGTCATTTACAACATATGTCGCGGTTTCTATACAAGGAGGTGTAGATGCGTCAGATACAGTTACAGCATATGTTCCAGATGTTAAGTTAGAAATATCCTCCTGATTAGAAATAAATAAATTTGGACCTGTCCAATTCCAACTTACAACATTCCCGCTAGTAACCAAATCTATACTAGCATCATTTGAGTTAAAACAACTATTATCGTAAGGAGTACCAAAAATTGTAATATCTATAGGTTCAGTAATTAAAACAATTTCAATAATTGGTCCACATCCATTTGCATCTGTTATAGTTGCCGTATAAACATCTGGACTTAAATTTGAAATATTTGATGAACTAGATGTATATCCATTAATAGAAGTCCAACTAATATTATAGTTAGGATTAGGAGTTCCTCCTGAAATAGTTAAATCAATAGATCCATCATTTAATCCAAAACAACTAACATTAGAAGAAACTGAACTGACTAGTAATTCTTGAGGCTCATTTATTGTAGCGTTTAGCGGTTCTACTCCACATCCAAGAGTGTCTCCAATACTATCAACTACCCAACAATAATAGTTGCCAACATCTAAATTTATTAAATCTTCTGAATTAGCATTGAATCCACTAATAGAATCCCACCAAAAGAAATTATAGGGTGGAGTGCCTCCAAGTACCGATAAATCAATTGTGCCATCTTGCAAACCAAAACAACTAACATCTGTTGTAACAAAAGATCCAGAAGAATTACTTAAATTAATCTGATATGAATAGGAAAAAGAACTTATTATTGGACATGCGTCATCAAAAACAGTAACTACAAAAAAGAAAGGACTATTTGCCACATCTGCAATTGTTGGAATCCAACTAAAAGTAGCTTGAGGATTTGGAGTTCCATTTGCAAAAACATTGAAAGATGCATTTGGGATAGAATTATTCCAACTCATTGTAAGGTTAGTAACTGTAGAAGTAGTAAGTGCATTTATATTAAATATTACAGCAGAAAATCCATCAGCACAGAAATTATGATTTGCAATTCCTCCAGAAGGATCAGAATCTACCGCGGCGTTAGTATCTATTCCTGTAAGAAATGGAGGTGGTTCCGTACAACTCAATACTGTTATTTGTATATCTCGAACTACACTACCAATTAATACACCATTTCTATATTCATCTACTCTAACCGCAATAATAGTAACGTGTTGCTGGGAAGGTGTCAAACACAAATTACCAGTTATTGGATCAAATATTGTGGTCCCAATAATTGGATTATTTACTGAAAAACCTGAAGAATAAGGAACATTACTAGTAGTATTAGAAAAATTATACCAACCAAATCCTCCTGATCCACAATACATCGGATTAATCATAGTATAAACTAACGAATCCCCATCAGGATCAATTGCTCCATTGTTATAACAAAATGTTTGACCTGCACATATATAAGGAACAGGATTCTCTGTAAAAACAGGAGAATTATTACACACAACTGATGATGTATTATTAATTACTGCAGTAACAGAAATATCATAATCATCTGGGTTGTTTACTGTAGTAATACCTGGGTTTCTCGCATAAATAGCAGCAAGAATTGTCCAATCTGCACATTGAGACGGAAGAGTTAGTATGCCTTCATAAACATATTCCTCCATTCCAGGAACTGTTGCATTCAAGTTAGAACATGTAGTAGTAACTCCAGGACAGATTGGAGAAATTTCATTTCCAAAACCTACCTGAGTTAATGTTAAATTTGCTGTTAATCCACAGCTTGCAGAAGACACATCTAAATACGTATAAGATAATGGATCTAGCCAGATCCCGCTAGGAGCATCAATTCCACTACATTCTCTATAAAACTTTAAAGTTACCCTATATGTATTTCCACCAATACACTCATAAGTCAAATCCATACCAGCTGCATGTGAAGAAAAAGAATCTACACTATATACGCATGTTAAAAGTAAAAAAAATAGTCTTTTTATCATACAAATCTAATTATACAAAGATACAAATAAAAATATACGAATAATAAACAAAAAAGTTATTCCTTTATAACTTTTGTTAAATCTAATAAATTCTGAGCATTTGCATAAAATCCTTTAATATTCTTATGTGAAAAACGGAGGACCTGATCATAATAAAGAGGAATAATAACCGAATTGTTCATTATTATCTGATCAAGTTCCTGGTACATTTTAGTTCGTTTTTCAAAATCTGATTCAATAATTGATTTTTCATATAGTATGTCAAATTCTTTACTATGGAAATGGGTCTTATTTAGTCCTTTATTCCAATTATTCTTACTGTAAAATAAAGATAAATAATTCTGCGCATCTGGATAATCTGCAATCCAACTTGCTCTCCAAAAATTTAGTTTTGAAGTAGCAGACATTTGTCTGTGAGTAGAAGAAGGATTTAAATCAATAATTAATTC
>Ga0209252_1000414_pt1 | contig 32916 bp, 36 predicted proteins | sample SaaInlV_135m_DNA_3_FD_184673 | JGI IMG/M metagenome (GOLD analysis project Ga0209252, IMG submission 184673) | Marine microbial communities from expanding oxygen minimum zones in the Saanich Inlet - Saanich Inlet SI074_LV_100m_DNA (SPAdes) (version 2) | ecosystem: Environmental > Aquatic >... | reverse complement strand
GTAATAATATCAGATTCTAAAACATGAATAGCGTCTCCCAAATTACCATCAGAATAAATAAGTGATTTTTCTAATTTTATAACTCCTTTTTCTGGGAATTTATTTTGTAGTATTTCTGTTTTTTCTTTAGAGGAGTAGTTTTTTGTTTTTAGAATCTGTAATCTTGAAAGTATTGTGTTTAATAGTAGTTCAGAATTTTCTGAAACCAATAGAAATATCGTTTTTTGTGGTGGCTCTTCTAACAATTTTAAAAGTTTGTTGGATGTAATAGTTTGCATCTTTTCTGGAATCCAAATTATCACAACTCTATATTCTGATTCGTAATGTTTTAGTGATAGTTTTTTATGTAAATTATCTGATTCTTGTGTGTAAATATATCCTGTTTTCCCTGATTTATTTTCAGAAGAAAAAACATCAAACCAATTATGTAGATTTAGGTATGGGTTGTTTAAAACTTCCACTCTCCATTCTTTTACAAAATTATCACTTACAGTTTTTTTTATTCCATTAATTGATAAAACTGGGAAAACTAAATGTAAATCTGGGTGAGTTAACATACTATACTTCACACAAGATTGGCATTCCCCACAAGAATCTAAAGTTGTTTTATTTGTGCAATTTATGTATTGAGCAAAAGCAATAGCGATAGCTAATTTTGGTCCACCCGATTTACCTAAAAATAATTGCGAATGACTTAGTCGGTTATTTTCTACCGAATTAATTAGTTGTGTTTTTAACTCGGTATTTCCTATGATGTCTTTGAATTTCATAAATATGTATCCGTCAAAATTACTATTTTTTAGGAATTTGTTCGATTGATTTTTTACTTTGTTTATTTTTGCAAAGTGAAAAACTTATTAAATCAAAATTTCAAAGGAAAAAGAGTGCTTGTTAGGGTAGATTTTAATGTTCCTTTAGATGAGGATTTTAATATTATAGACGACAGTAGAATAAAAGCTGCTTTACCTACTTTAAATAAATTAATTCAGGATAAAGCAAAGATTATTTTAATGTCTCATTTAGGAAGGCCAAAGGGGGTTGAATCAAAATTTTCATTATCTCATATTGTTGATTACTTACGGTCTATTTTAGAGGTAAATGTATCTTTTTCTGAAAATTGTATTGGTGAAAAAGTAATGAATTCTATAAAGGATTTGAAAAATGGAGAGGTTTTACTTTTAGAAAATTTAAGGTTTCATAAAGAAGAAAAATCTGGGGATTACAATTTTGCTAAACAACTTTCTAATAATGCTGATGTATATGTAAATGATGCTTTTGGCGCTGCACACAGGTCTCATGCTTCCACATCTATTATTGCTCAGTTTTTCCCTAAGGAAAAATATTTTGGACTACTCTTAAAAAATGAAGTTGAGAGTTTAGAAAAAGCTCTAAACTCTCCTAAAAAACCATTTACAGCAATAATTGGTGGGTCTAAAATTTCTGGTAAGATTGATGTAATAACTTCTTTGTTAGATAAGGTAGATAATTTAATTATTGGTGGTGGGATGGCGTATACTTTTGCAAAAGCAATGGGTGGAAATATTGGTAATTCTTTGATAGAGCTTGATAAAATTGATTTAGCAAAATCAATTATTAATAAAGTGAAAAATAAAGATGTAAAATTGCTTTTACCAATAGATTCGGTGAATGCAAGTGTTTTTAGTAATGACTCAAGCGTCTGTTTTTCTAAAATTACAGATGTTCAGGATGGATATATGGGTTTAGATATTGGAGAAGAAAGTACACGTCTTTTTTCAGAAGTAATTGAAAGATCTAAAACAATAATATGGAATGGGCCTATGGGGGTTTTTGAGATGAGTAATTTTGAAAAAGGGACTAAAAAAATAGGAGAATCTATTTGTAAGTCAACAAAAAATGGGGCTTTTTCTTTAGTTGGTGGTGGGGATTCAGTAGCTGCTATTAAGAAATTTGGAATGCAAAATCAGGTAAGTTATATTTCAACTGGTGGTGGAGCAATGTTAGAATATTTGGAAGGAAAAGATCTTCCTGGTGTAAAAGCTATTATTAATTAGGGTCTAATTCTTGCTTTAGTTCGTTGGTCTTATTATTAAGAATATTTTGAGATTCTGGATTATTCTTAATTTTTTCTTTTACTATCGGAATAACTGTTGGAATTATATTCTCAACTAAAGGGTAAAGTTTAGATTCTTCTTTCTGTTTTTTTGGTATTGTTGTATTAAAACTTTGTTCTAAATGATTAATTTCAAGCAAAACAAACGAAATTATCAAAATCGCTTTTATGCTTCCAAATAACAATCCTAGAGTTTTGTTTATTAAATTAAGTTGTATTATTTTCACAAATTTATGAATTATAATGCCCGCTAATTTTAAGGAGAGGTAAATAGTTGTAAAAACTAAAGCAAAGGAAATAATAGCGTTATATTCTTCTGTTTTTGGAAAGTTGTAATTTAGTTGTTGTTCAACATAAACTGAAAAATAACTAGCAACATATATTCCAGCTATAAGAGATATTAATGATATCAGTTCTTTTATTAAACCGTTAACAAAACCTTTAAAAGCTGCAATGAGAACTAAAATTACAATAATTATATCTATAAAATTCATGGTGTAAAGATAGTATTTTAATACTTTAGCAATATGGAAGATATAGAAAAAAAATGGAGTGATTTAATTGTGTTGTTACAAGATGATTTTGATGAAGATCTTAATTTAAAGTCTATTTTATTTTTGATTGGAGTACAAGAATTAGGGCAGGGAATAAGAGATTTTGATAAAGAGGAAAAAACTTATTTATTACATATTGCTACATGTAAATTACTTTGTCCTTTCGGATATTACAGGTTTAAAAATATAGATGAAGATGGTTGGCCACATTATGAATCGTTAAAAGATTTAGAAAAGTTAAATCCTATCTCCCAAGAAACGCTTATGAAAAAATCAATAATAAATTACTTTAAGTAATTATGGTACTAGTACCGCTTCTACCGTTACTTGTTCTGTTTTTCCTGTTAATAATCTGATAATGCCACTTCCTTCATAGGTATCGTTTCCGGAAGTTTTACTTACAGTTACATCTAAAATAGCTTCGTACTTGTAAACAAATTCCGCTCGTCCGCTTGCGTCTGTTTCTTTTGTTTGTGTTAAATTCTCAATAGGATCGGTTCCTGGTGATGAGTTTGGTTGGTCTAATACTACTGTTACTCCACTCATTGGGTCTCCATTTGAGTTTACTACTTTAATTATTCCTATTGTATCTTTTTCTTTTTCGCAGGATGTAAAAACTGTGGAAACTAAAAAAACCGCTAATAATATTGATGATATTTTAAGGATTGTCTTTTTCATGATTTATTAAAAATATTGTTTTACTTTGTAATCTGAATAATAAGCAAATATAAGTAATTATTTAAGATGTTAGAAAAAGTAAACAAACTAGTTGAAAAAGTAAATGGATTTACTCCTAATTCTGAAGAAGAGTTAAACAATTTTAGAATTGAGTATTTAGGGAAAAAAGGATTGTTAAATGATTTGTTTTCTGCTTTTAAGGAGGTTCCTTCAGATCAGAAAAAAGATTTTGGAGCTGCTATAAATAATTTAAAGGTTTTAGTTCAAAATAAAATTGAGGAGTATAAAGATAGTTTTGAAACAGAAGAATCAGAAGAGTCAATTGATTTAAGCAAGCCTGTTTCTTTGGATAATTTAGGAAGTCGTCACCCAATTTCTCTTATTAGAAATGAAATTATTGAGATTTTTAACCGTATTGGATTTACTATTTCGGAAGGTCCTGAAATTGAAGATGATTGGCATAATTTTTCTGCACTTAATACTCCTAAAGAACATCCTGCAAGAGATATGCAAGACACTTTTTTTATTCAAACTAATCCGGATATTTTATTAAGATCTCATACTTCTACTGTGCAGGTACGATATATGAATGAAAATAAACCTCCAATTCGTACTCTTTCTCCTGGTAGGGTATATCGAAATGAGGCTATTTCTGCTCGTGCTCATTGTATTTTCCATCAAGTAGAGGGGTTGTATATTGATGAAAATGTAAGTTTTGCAGATTTGAAACAATGTCTTCTTTATTTTGCAAAAGAAATGTTCGGAGAGAAAACAAAAATACGATTACGTCCTTCTTATTTTCCTTTTACAGAGCCTTCTGCAGAGGTAGATGTTAGTTGTAATATTTGCAGTGGAAAAGGGTGTAATGTATGTAAACAAAGTGGTTATTTAGAAATTTTAGGTTGTGGTATGGTAGATCCGAATGTTTTAGAAAACTGTGGTATTGACTCTAAAAAATATAGTGGATTTGCTTTTGGTATGGGAATTGAAAGAATTGCTATGTTAAAGTATGGAGTGAACGACTTACGTTTGTTTTTTGAAAATGATATTCGATTCTTAAAACAATTTAATCAGTCTATTTGATTTTATATTTGTTCTGTTTTTTTAATAATACTCATACTTAGTTTCTATTAGTTGTATAGGTATTAAGTATTCTGATTCATAGAGAATTTCTTGGATTACATTTTGATTTTTATCATATATAAACACCGTTTTTGTTTTTATTTTTCCATCAGATTTGTAGTCTGTCTTCTCCGAAATCTTTCCGTAGCTATTATAATTATTTAATATAAATCCTAACTCTCCCGCAAAGAAAAATGAGTTTATTTTAACTATTTTATTGTTTCTATCATATTTATAAACATCTCTCAGCATCATTTTTCCTTCAGAGCTCATAAGTTCAAATTGGGTCATTCTTCCTTTCCTATCATAAGTATATCTTTGAAATCCATTATTCTCTCCATAATATAATGTGGATTGCTCTGTTATTAAATTTTGTTTGTTATACGTTGTGTTTTCCACAGTCCTTAGATCTCCGTTGGTCTCATATGATTTTGTTTGGGTTATATACCCATCTTTATTGTTGGTATAAACTGTTTTTCCTGATGAAGTACCGTCTATTAAGTATTCAGATTATGTACGATAATTATTTTTATCATATTTCGTATAGATTTTTGTTGTTCCTTCAGAGTCAATTACCTCTGAGATTTCTCCATTTAGATAAACGTATTTTTCAATACTAAAATCATTATTCGTAATCATCAAAGAATCTTGGTATTTCAACTCGGTAGGAACTCCAGAAAAATCATATGTTTCTTTTGTGTATGAAGTAATATGATTTTTTACTAATTCTCCAAATTTATCAGTTACATAAAAAGTTCTTTGTTCAATTGATTTTATATTGCCTGAAAAACCCATACTTTGTATAAATTTAGTGTAGATTTCTGGTAGATTTCTTTGATTGTTTGTGTTTATAAATGTATATGACCCATCACTAGGCGTTCTTTGAATTTGAGAAAACAATAGGTTATTTCCTAATAAAATTATTAATATTAATGATTTTTTATAAGACATTATCTATTAATTGTCTATTTAAACTTCCAATTATAAGTGTTTAGGTTTTCTACAGAGTGTTTTAATAAATCAATTGCTCCTCTAACATCCTTTTTATGTACCATTTCAATCACTTGATGTATATGCCGAGTTGGTATAGAAACTGCTCCAGCAATACTTCCTCCTGGGTTCATTCTTTGTATTCCTGCAGTATCTGTTCCTCCAGCTGGTAAAATTTCTAGTTGTGTTTTGATTTTTTTCTTTTTAGCAATTTCCTTCATATAAGCTACCATTCTGTAATCACATACAGTAGAAGAGTCCATCACTTTTATACACGCTCCTTCTCCTAAAGCTGAAACTTGCTCTTGTTTAGTGCTCCCTGGGGTGTCCCATGCAATAGTGGTGTCTAATCCAAACCCAAAGTCTGGATTAATCTCCATTGAGGATACATTTGCTCCTCTTATTCCTATTTCTTCTTGTACAGTAAATACTCCATATACATCATAATTAGGTTTCTTTTTCATCTCACGGAACATCTCAATTAAAATAAAAACCGAAACTCTGTTATCTAATGATTTACAATTCAAACAATCCCCCATTTCAATCAATTCTCTTTCTCTTGTTATGGTGTCTCCAACAGAAATAATTTTTTCTAGTTCTTTTTTTTGTCTTCCTGTATCTATAAAGTAATCTTTAATTGTTGGTACTTTTGCTCTATCAGCCGCATTCATCAAATGAATTGGCTTACTTCCCATTACCCCTATTACATCTTTTTTACCATGAATTATTACTCTTTGGGCGGTTAGTGTTTTTGGGTCAAATCCTCCAAGAGTATGAAAATATATAAATCCGTTGTCGTCAATATGAGTAACGATAAATCCAATCTCATCCATGTGAGCGGCTATCATAACTTTTTTATTCTCTTTCCCTTTTTTAATTGCAACAACATTTCCCATGTTGTCAATTTTTATTTCGTCAACTAAAGATTTTACTTCTCTAAGTACAATTTCTCTTACTCTTTGTTCGTGTCCAGGAGCTCCCGCTACCTCACAAATCTCTGCTAATAATTTTGTATTTATCATTTTCTATTTTACCTTACTTAATTTCATCATATTTGTCATGCCTCTTTCTTCAGCTGGCATACTAGCTATATTTATTACTTTATCTCCTCTTTTTACGTATTTGTATTTTTTAAGGATTTTTTTAGTTTCTAAAACTGTTTCATCTGTTGTTTTTCCTCCTTCATAATAAAAAGCTTTTACCCCCCAAACCAAACTAAGTGTGTTTAGTATGGTATGATTGTTTGTAAATGCATAAATATATGCTTTTGGCCTATAACTAGATGTTTTTATGGTGTTGTATCCTGAATAGGTTGCGGCAATTATAGCTTGTGCGTTTACATTGTCGGAAATTTGACAAGCGTTTGCGCAAATTGCATTAGAAATATATCTTTCGTTTAATACAACTTCTCTTTCTGGATCGTTTTTAGAAATATTATGTTTGCTTTTTTCTACATCTTTAATAACTTTTCTCATAGTGTCAATAACTCTGAGTGGATGTATTCCAATTGAAGTTTCTCCACTAAGCATCATTGCGTCTGCTCCATCAATTACTGAGTTTGCAACATCATTTACTTCCGCTCTGGTGGCGGAAATATTATCTGTCATACTTTCCAACATTTGAGTAGCTATTACTACTGGTTTTGATTGTTTAATGCATTTTTGGACAATCATTTTTTGGAAAACAGGAACTTTGTGTAAGGGAACCTCAACTCCTAAATCTCCTCTAGCAACCATAATTGCGTCTGTTTCTAAAATAATATTATCAATATCATTTATTGCTTCTGGTTTTTCAATTTTTGCAATTACCAATGCTTGAGATTTTTTATGTCTTTTTATAATGGTTTTTAATTTTTTCACGTCTTCTGCTGATCTAACAAAAGAAAGTCCAATCCACTCTATTTTTTGTTCTAAAAGAAAATTAAGGTCTTTCTTGTCTTTTTTTGTTAAGCTGGGTAATGAAATATCAGTGTTAGGCAGGTTTACCCCTTTATTTGATTTTAACAGGCCTCCAAAAACTACTTTTAGTTTTACTCTGTTTTTTCCATTACTGTTTTCTACTAATAAAGATAGTTTTCCATCATCTAAAAGAACTCTATCTCCTTTTTTTACGTCTTTTGCAAAGTTGGTGTAACTAATAAAAATGTCGTTAGGTTGTTTTTGAGTTGTATTAAAGTAAACATAAGATCCTTTTTTTAATTTTATCGGTTTTTCAAAATTTCCAACTCTAATTTTAGGTCCTTGTAAATCTGCTAAAATAGCTGTGTGTACATGAATCTGTTTGTTTACTTCTTTTATGTTGTCAATAATCTCTTTTGCTTCTGAATGAGATACGTGAGAGAAATTAATTCTACACACACTTACCCCTCTTTGTGTTATTTTACTTATCATCTCTTTTGAAGAGGTAGAGGGTCCTATTGTAGCTATTATTTTTGTTTTATTAATCATTTATAATAAATGGTGTTATTGTTTTAATTTTTGACAAATTTAGTTCAAAAACTAATAGTATGTCTTCAATTTGGTTTAATCTTTCAATTGTTTTTTGTGTATTATATATCTCTCCTTGCACAATCATAAAATAATTTACACTTTTGTTGTTTGGTTCTAAGTATCCTGTGGTTGAAATATTTGATATGATATTATATGTGATTTCTGAGCTTTTATTTGTGTAGGAAAATCTCTCAAATTCTTGATTGTTGTTTATTATGTGGTTTTTATTTTTCACAAAACTTGTGTGTAGTTTTTTGTTTATCTCCCAACAGAGTTTATATAATTTAATGTGGGAGTTTATTCCTAGTATTAGGAAGTCTAATTCAAAGTCTTTATTAAACCTTAATGTTTTCATCCACCGCTAACTTACAATTTTATATGCAATTTCTGAAGATTTTTGCTCAGCAGATTTTATGGTTTTTCCCCAAGCTTCTGATATGTTTTTTTCGTTAACAAACAATTGAATCAGATATTCTTTTTTATGATCTGGTCCTTTTTGATTGATGTTTATGAATTTTATTTGTTTGTTGTTTTTTTGAGACCATTCTAAAATTTTACTTTTATAATCGTTTTCAGACTTGTCCGGTTTTGTGTTTTTTATAATATGGGTTACAGTAAATTCTTTTGTGTTGTTATATCCTAAATCCAAATAAATTGCTCCAATAATTGCTTCCAAAATATTTCCGTAAATATTTGGTGTAATTGTCTGTAGTTTATGTTGTATTTGTTCTTTTGGTAAAATTTCTTTTCCTATCTTGTTTAAGTTTTTTCTACCAACGATTACAGATCTTTTTTTTGATAAATACCCCTCATCTTTTTGTGTGTAATTAAGAAAAAGATGTTCGCTAATAATGGAATTTAGTATTGAATCTCCTAAAAACTCTAATCTTTCATAATTGTCCAAACTATTTTTAGAACTATGTGTAAATGCTGTTTTGTATAGTTTGGTGTTTTTAATTTTTATATTAAACTCCTTTTTTAAAAAAATAAAAATCCCCTCTCTGTTTTTATTTAAAGAAGGGATGGTTTTTATGAGTTTTTTTATAAAAATTATTCTGTGTGTTTTTTAACAAGTATTGAGGCGTTATGCCCTCCAAAACCAAACGTATTACTTAAAGCGTAGTTTACTATTCTTTCTTCTGCTTTGTTTAATGTTAAATTTAGATTCTCGTCAATTTCCGGATCTTTTGTTTCGTGATTAATCGTTGGTGGAATAATATTGTTTTTTACCGCCATTATACAAGCTATAGTTTCGATTACTCCTGCGGCTCCTAACAAATGTCCTGTCATTGATTTTGTAGAACTAATATTTAAATTATAAGCGTGTTCTCCAAATAAGGATTTAATTGCTTTTGTTTCCGCAATGTCTCCTAGTGGTGTTGATGTTCCATGTACATTTATATAATCTACTTGTGATGGTGTAATTCCAGCTTCTTCAACAGCTAACTTCATTACGTTTTTTGCTCCTAAACCTTCAGGGTGGGGAGCTGTTATGTGATGAGCGTCAGCTGTAAGTCCACTTCCAACAACTTCAGCGTATATTTTAGCTCCTCTTTTTTTTGCGTGTTTATATTCTTCTAGTATTAAAGCTCCAGCTCCTTCTCCCATAACAAACCCATCTCTGTTTTTGTCAAATGGCCTAGATGCGGTTTTTGGATCGTTATTTCTGGTAGAAAGAGCCATCATAGCGTTAAAACCTCCTATTCCTGGTTCAAAAACACAAGCTTCTGAACCTCCAGCAATAAAAATGTCCGCTTTGTTCCATTTAATATAATTAAAAGCGTCAATAAGAGCGTTTGTTGAAGAAGCGCATGCTGAAACAGTTGTAAAGTTTGGTCCTCTAAAATTATATTTTATAGAGATGTGTCCTGCTGGAATGTCTGAAATGAGTTTTGGTATAAAAAACGGGTTAAATCTTGGTGTTCCGTTTCCTGTTCCATAATTTACAGATTCAGTGAAAAATGTTTGCATACCACCAATTCCTGAACCCCAAATTACCCCAGATCTTTCTGGGTTTATTTCTCTTATATTTAATAAAGAGTCTTCTATTGCTTGTTTAACAACAACTAAAGCGTATTGACTAAAAAGATCTAGTTTTCTTGCTTCTTTTCTTTCTAGAAAATCAGTAGCTACAAAATCTTTAACTTCACAAGCAAATTGAGTTTTAAAGTTCTCGGTATTAAAATGGGTAATTGGACCCGCTCCACTAACCCCTTTAATTAAGTTGTCCCAATAGTCTTGTAGGTTGTTTCCAATCGGTGTTAAGGCTCCGATTCCAGTAACAACTACTCTTCTATTATTCATTTTTAAGTTTATGAAGCGTCAATATAAGAAATAGCGTCGCCTACTGTTGTTATTTTTTCTGCTTTATCGTCTGGAATTTGGATGTCAAATTCTTTTTCAAACTCCATAATAAGTTCTACTGTATCTAATGAGTCTGCTCCTAAATCATCTGTAAAGCTTGCTGTTGTTGTTACTTCTGATTCGTCAACACCTAATTTGTCAACAATAATCGCCTTTACTTTTGTAGTTACGTCTGACATTTTAATCTTTTTTAATTAATAATATGCAAATAACTAAATTAATTACATAACTCACAAGTTTTATAATTTTCTATTTTAACATTTGTTTGTTTATTATTATAAATCCGTATTTTTGTGTGATGAAAAAAATTGCGATTTTTGCTTCAGGAAATGGTACGAATGCGGAAAATATTTGTAATTATTTTATAAACAACAAGAATATTGGTGTTGTTTTGCTTGCAACAAATAAAAAGACCGCTTTTGTTGTGGAAAGAGTCAAAAAATTTAATCTCCCTGTTTTTTCTTTTACTAAAGAAGAGTTAAATAACACTAGTCTTGTTCAGAAAAAACTTTTAGAGTATTCGGTGGATTTAATTGTTTTGTCTGGGTTTTTATTAAAGGTTCCTGAAAATATTATTTCTTTATTTCCTAATAAAATAATAAATATACACCCTTCTTTACTTCCTAAGTTTGGTGGGAGAGGAATGTATGGGGAAAACGTATGTAGGTCTGTTATTGACGCTAAAGAGGTTCAATCTGGAATTACTATTCATTATGTAAACAACAACTATGATGAGGGTAATATTATTTTTCAAGAAAAAATTTCTCTAGTAAAAAATGAAAGTGTTGAAAGTTTGTTAGAAAAAATAAGGGTTTTAGAAATGCGGTTTTTTCCTGTTGTTATTGAGAGGGTTGTAAATTCTTTGTCGGTATGAGTGTTCTAATTTATACCGATGGGTCGGCAAAAGGCAATCCTGGTAACGGTGGTTATGGGGTAGTTATGATTTCAGGATCTCATAGAAAAGAACTTTCTGGAGGGTTTATCCTTACCACAAACAACAGGATGGAGCTTTTGAGTGTAATTGTTGGTTTAGAACATTTGAAAAAAGAAAAAACTCTTGTCACTATATATTCTGACTCAAAATATGTAGTAGACGCTGTAGAAAAAAAATGGTTGTTTTCTTGGGAAAAGAAAAATTTTGGGAAAAAGAAAAATCCTGATTTGTGGATTCGTTTTTTAAAAATATTCCGGAAGCATCTGGTTCGTTTTGTTTGGGTTAAGGGGCATTCAAATATAAAAGAAAATGAAAGGTGTGATCAATTGGCGGTTGAAGCTGCTGACTCAAGTAGTCTTAAAAAGGATGTTTGGTATGAAAACAATGTTGCTAATAACAACGAACTTTTTTAAGTGGTTTTAATTAAACATTAAATTGAACCAGGTTTACAAATTTCTGAATTCTTTCTTTTAAATCATTCTCTGTAATTTCTTCTAGTTTTTGTGTTCCAAATTTTTCAACACAAAATGAAGCTATCGCCGATCCGTAAACAACCGCTCTTTTCATGTTCTCAAAGGAAATGTCGTTTGTTTTTTCTAAATATCCTATAAACCCTCCTGCAAAAGAGTCCCCCGCTCCTGTTGGATCAAACACTTCCTCTAATGGAAGAGCTGGAGCAAAAAACACCTCTTCTTTATTAAACAATAAGGCCCCGTGTTCTCCTTTTTTTATTATCAGGTATTTTGGACCCATGGACAATATCTTTTTAGAAGCTTTTACCAAAGAATACTCTCCTGAGAGTTGTCTTGCTTCTTCGTCGTTTATTGTTAATACGTCTACATCTTTTAAAGACTCTAATAAATCGTTTAAAAAATGATCCATCCAAAAATTCATTGTGTCCAAAACAACTAGTTTTGGTCTTTTTGTCATTTGGTCTAATACCTTTTTTTGTACTGACGGCATTAAATTTCCCAACATTAGAAATTCGCTTTCTTTATATTCTTCTGGAACAATTGGGTTAAAAGTTTCTAGTACATTTAGCTGTGTCTCTATTGTGTCTCTGGAGTTCATGTCGTTATGATATTTTCCTGACCAAAAAAATGTTTTTTGTCCTTCTTTTATTTGAAGTCCTTTTGTGCAAACATTGTGGTCTTCTAACATTTTTATCGCAGATTTAGGAAAATCTTCTCCAACAACAGAAACTAGGTTGAGTTTTTTTGTAAAAAATGAAGAAGATAATCCGATATAAGTTGCTGCTCCTCCAACTATCTTATCTGTCTTTCCAAAAGGGGTTTCTATTGCGTCAAACGCGACTGTTCCTACTATTAAAATGCTCATAAAAAAATTTTTACAAATATATTGTTTAATTATCTGAATAGTAGTAATATTGCGATCTAATTTTATACAAATTCCTCCTTAGCTCAGCTGGTTAGAGCATCTGACTGTTAATCAGAGGGTCCTAGGTTCGAGTCCTAGAGGGGGAGCAAAAAGCCGGTATAAAAACCGGTTTTTTAGTACCTTTTTTTCTTAAATAGCCTGTTTTTTGATTTTCTTCTCTTTTTTTTCCCACTTATTTGTTCTCCGTCTTTTAAAATAACGACTTTGTATTTTGATCCTTTTTTGTCTTTTTTATTCTCTTTTACTACTGGGTCAAAAGAAGGACAAGAAACTTCTTTTTTACCTCTACAGGAAGTAATTATAATTGTGAATAACAATAAAATGAAAATAGTTTTTTTATACATTTTGAACTTAAAAGAAATTTACTTTAGCAATATTATTTAAAATAATGAAGAAGGGAAAGAAAAAAAAGAAAAAAAAGAATTTTAGTAAAAAAAAATTAGAGAGTTTGGTTATTTCAGTTTTTAAAGAAAACCCTTCTAAACAACTCAACTACAAACAAATTTCTAAAATATTAAAAATAAAAGAACTGGGAGTAAAGATTCTTTTAAGTGATGTGTTAATTTCTCTTTCGGGGTCTGGGGTTTTAAAAGAAGAAAAAAGAGGGAGGTTTAAACTATTACAAACTTCTAAAAAAATAGTTGGTGTGGTTAATACTTCTGTAGGTTCTGGAGTATATTTGGACGCAGAAGGTGTGGATGAGGAAGTTTTTGTTCCAAAGGAATTCTCTCTGTTTTGTTTAAAATATGATACGGTTGAAGTTTTAATTTTTAACAAAAAGAAAGGTAAATTACAAGGAGAAATTATAAAAGTTTTAGAAAGAAAGAAAGATTCTTTTGTTGGTTTGTTGCAAGAAACAAATGGTTTCGGTTTTTTGATTCCCGACTCAAATATTCCGTTTGATATTTTTATACCAAAATCACAAACAAACCCAACAGTTGTTGGAAAAAAAGTTTTGGTAAAAGTGGTTAGTTGGGATGATTCTAAAAAAAATCCTGTTGGGAAAATTGTAAAAGTAATAGGTAATCCAAAAGAACATAATACTGAGATTCATTCTATATTATATCAATATAATTTAGGTCCTGTGTTTCCTAAACATGTGGAAAAAGTAGCGGAAAAAATACCTTTGGTCTTACCTAATTCTGAAATAAAAAAACGTCTGGATTTCAGAAAAACTACCACTTTTACAATTGATCCGGTAGATGCTAAAGATTATGATGACGCTCTTTCTGTAAAGAAAATATCAAACGGAAATTGGGAGATTGGAATACATATTGCAGATGTAAGTTATTATGTAAAAGAAAATGATATTATTGATAGAGAAGCTGCTGATAGATCTACTTCTGTTTATTTGGTAGATAGGGTTGTTCCTATGCTTCCTGAAATTTTGTCAAATGAAATTTGTTCTTTAAAAGCAGATGTGGATAGGTTTTGTTATTCTGTTATTTTAGAAATAAACGAAAAATCAGAAATACTTTCTCATCAAATAAAAAAGACGGTAATCCATTCTGATAAGAGATTTACCTATCAAGAGGCTCAAGATATTATTGATAATAAAAAAGGATTGTTTTCAAATGAACTTTTAATATTAAATAAACTTTCTAAAATTTTAAGAAAGAAAAGATTTTCTTCTGGTTCTATAAATTTTGATAGACAGGAGGTTAAATTTATTTTAGATAAAGATAATAATCCTACAGACGTCTTTTTTAAAGAAAGTATTGATACTAATCATTTGATTGAAGAATTTATGTTGATGGCAAACAAAATTGTTTCTAAAGAAATTGGTTTTGTAAAAAAAGGAGAAAAAGAAAAAACTTTTGTTTATAGAGTTCACGATAAACCCGATGAAGATAAAATAAATTCCTTAAATAATATTATTAAAAAATTTGGATATTTTATAAACCAAACATCTCCAAAAAATCTTTCAACATCTTTAAATACATTATTAAAAAATGTAAAGGGAAAATTGGAAAGTAATATGATAGAAACTTTAACTATCAGAAGTATGAGTAAAGCTATTTACACTACAAATAATATTGGTCATTATGGTCTTAATTTTAAGTATTATTCCCATTTTACTTCCCCAATAAGAAGATATCCGGATCTTATAGTACACCGACTTTTAGAAAAATATTTAAGTGGAGAAAAATCTGTAGAAAAAAATAAAATAGAAGATATATGTAAATATACTTCTGAAAAGGAAAAAGATGCTGCAATGGCAGAAAGAGATTCTATTAAATATATGCAAACAAAATTTTTACAAGATAAGGTTGGAGGTGTTTTTGAAGGAGTTATTTCTGGAGTTACCGAGTGGGGTATTTATGTAGAGTTAGAAAAAAATAAATGTGAAGGGTTAGTAAGAATTTCTTCTATTAAGGGAGATTTTTATGTTTTTGATAAAAATACCTATTCTATAATTGGTAGATCTTCTAAAAATAAATATCAGTTAGGAGATAAAGTAAAAATTAAAATTAAAAACACAGATTTAGAAAGAAAACAGATTGACTTTATTTTGGTATAATAATTATTAACATCATATATATTATTATTTTGTTTTATATAAATTTAAATAAAGATAATAATAATAATAAGGTCTGTTAGTTTGGTTGATAATAAAATTAAGGAAAGTTAGGATTTATATATTATTAATAAATATCAACTGTTTTAAAAAAGAAAGTTAATTTTTATATGTTGAACTATAACAACTTATAGTTTTACTAACATAAATAATAAAATTGTTAATATTGAAATAAACATAAAAAAGTTAATATTTTTTTTTATTTTTAGAATTGAAAAATGTTAGTAGGTAAGTTGAAAAACAAATAACAAAAAACAATAAAAATTATTGACAAAAGAGACGAGTGTTTTGCTTGAGAATTTATTTTAGAAACAACAAAAAGAGTTGTTGATTTTAGTTAGAAAGTTATAAACAAGAAAAGAGTTTTTTTATTAATAAAAAAGGATTTTTGCAAAGGAGAAGAGGAATAGATATTAACAGTAAAAAAAAAAATATGAAAAAAAATAAAGCAGAAGGAGAAATGATAGATCATGAAAATAAGATGATGGAAATGTTTAAGAAAAAGAGAGAGGAAAACCCAGGGAAAGAAAAAAAAATAGGACTGGCCTGCGACCACGCAGGATTTGAATACAAAGAGAAATTAAAAGAATACCTATTTAGTAAAAATATAGAGGTTGCCGATTTTGGATGTTATTCTGAAGAGAGCGTAGACTATCCAGACTTTGCACACAAGCTAGCGAAAAGTATAGAAAAAGAAGAAAACGAATTAGGTATTCAGTTTTGTGGAACGGGTAATGGAATTAACATGTCGGCGAATAAACACCAAGGAATTAGATCGGCACTTTGTTGGAACCCTCATATTGCAGAACAAGCGAGACTACATAATAACGCTAATGTACTGACTATGGCGGCTCGTCATTTAGAATGGGAAGAAGTAGAAAAAATTGTAGACACTTTTTTATCTACCCAATTTGAAGGAGGAAGACATGAAACAAGAGTAAATAAAATTAATATAATTTAAAAAACTAAAACTATGAAAAAGAGACTATTGATTTTACTGTGTGTGCCTTTGATGTTCTCTTGTAGCAAGAGATGTAAAGATTGTGTCTGTGATTCAGTAACAGACACACCATATATTGAGGAAGTTTGTAGAGATAATTTTGATTCAAATGAAGACTATAATGAAGCTATTGCTATTTTAGAAAACGTGGGATGTAGTTGTAATTAACTTATAAAGAAAGAATAAACAAAATGAAGAAACTCCTTTTTTTACTTCTTTTTCTCCCAGCAGTTTTATTTGCCCAAGAAAATAGGAGTTTTACTGAAACAAAGAGAGGAGCTACAACAGAACGAAATCAATTCAAAATAAAAGAGGATAATAAAAATCTACTTATAGGAACCTCTCCAAACGAAAAGAAATATAAACTACAAGCGGAAAAACTATGGACAAGGTGGAACATATCTATAACCAAAGCTTATATAGATAAAAAAGGAGAAGCTACCCTTATATACAAACATCCGATAAGCGGAGCTACACATCAAACAACAATTAGAAAGGAAAACGTAAACAAAATTAGATCAGGATCAAAAAACAATAAAAAAGAAATAATAGTAGAAAATTTAGCAGGAAGAAAATTTTATCTTGTAAAAATTAAATAAAAAAATGAAAAAAGTAATAATAATTATTTTGTTTTTCCCAATGGTTTTGTTTGGACAAAACAACTTAAAATATGCGGAAACAATTAAAGTTGAAGACCTAGAAAAACACCTTATCATATTAGCTTCCGACTCTATGGAAGGAAGAGAAACAGGAAAAAAGGGACAAAAAATGGCAGCCGACTACATTATGAACCATTTTAAAAACATAGGAATCCCTCCATATAAAAAGAAATCCTACTATCAAAAATTCAAAGTAAAAAACGGAAGACACATGTGTAAGTGTGATGATTGTGACACAGATTTTTTAAAGAAAATGTTGGGAAAAAACAAATATATAAAAGGAGAAAATGTACTTGGTTTTATAGAAGGAACAGACCTAAAAGAAGAACTAATCATCATAACAGCACACTACGATCATTTAGGAAAGCATGAAGAAAAAGTATATAACGGAGCAGATGACGATGGATCGGGAACGGTGGCAACTTTAGAAATAGCAGAAGCCTTCATGTTAGCTAAAAAAGAAGGAAGCGGACCAAGAAGATCTGTGCTTATCATGCCAGTTTCAGGAGAAGAAAAAGGTCTTTTAGGAAGCAAGTATTATACCGACCACCCGATTTACCCTTTAGAAAACACAGTGGCAAATCTAAATATTGACATGATTGGAAGGGTGGACGACTGGCATGAAAACGGAGATTATGTATACTTAATAGGAGCAGACATGCTAAGTCAGGAACTACACGACATTAGCGAACAGACAAACGATCAGTATATTGGACTAGAATTAGACTACACCTTTAATGCAGAGGACGACCCAAACAGATACTACTACAGATCAGATCATTATAATTTTGCGAAAAACAATATTCCAGTAATTTTTTATTTTAATGGGGTCCATGAAGATTACCACAAGGTAACAGATACTTTAGAAAAAATTGATTTTAATAAAATACAAACCATCACAAGACTTGTTTTTTTAACCGCTTGGGAGCTTGCAAACAGAGATGAAAGAATCCAATTGAACAAAACAGACTAAAGCCTATTCCGTAATTTTTTTGAAAAAAGAAGATTTTCTCATTTCCATAAAAGGCTTTTCAATAAACACATGCAACGCCAAAGAAAGGAGGTATATTAAAACAAGAGCAATCACACTATTTAAAATAAAAACATAATAGACGTTGTCAAGATAAGCAAAAAAATAAGGGGTTAAATACCGAGAAACAGGAATTATTATAAAAGGATGTATCAGATAGGCAGAATAAGACAGTTGAGCAAGGGGAAAAAGAAAATGGGAAGACAAAGCTTTAGCTAATAAAGACCCCCGTCCTTTTAGAGAAAACATAACATAAAAAATTATATACATAACAGATAAAGCGAATAAGTTTCTTGAACACGCAACAATAATAGAAAAATAAATTTTTTCATAAAAAGACAAATCAGTTGCGGTAATAGTAACCCCTGTTTTTGTTAACTCAGAAAAATAAATAAAATCTACCTTAAAAAAGATAATTAAAAAAACAAAAACACTTAAAAAATACAAAACTCTAGAAAAAGAAACGTACTCAAAAAACTTTTTCATACGATCTAAATAATACATATAAAAATAAGACCCCAATATACCAACTAACAATCCACCATACCTAGTGTACAGATTATCATACAACAAATTAAAAGTGTTCCTCCAACTATCAGAAGTAATATCTTCTCCCCAAAACCCCTCTCCAACCAAATTATAATGATATACAACATAAAATCGAACAGCAAAAGAAAGGAAGAATAAAATAATAAAAAACCAAACCTTTTGTTTAATCCATTTAAACAAACCAACAATAAATAAAGGAACAAGTAGATAAAACTGCTCTTCAATAGCAAGAGACCAACACCACCCCATAAACTGCTCTTGTACAGGAATAAAATTATTCACATATAAAAGATTCGTCCAAAAATTCCCTAACATCAAATCAATTTGAGGAGCCATATCACTATTGCTGTTTTTTATAAGAAAGTAAAATATTATTCCTAAAAAAACACAAACAAAATACACAGGCATTAAACGAAAGAAACGGCTGAGGTAAAAACGTTTAAAAGACAAAGAGAGGTTTTTTTGATACTCTTTAAATAAAATAGACCCAATTAAAAACCCACTAATTACAAAAAAAGCGTCTACAGCTAGGTCGGCCCTAAAGAAATCAAAAAATTTAGAAAGTTGACGAGTTTCATCAATTTCTGTGAAAAAAGGATTATAGAAATGTAGTAAATGTCCCAATAAAACCATTATTAATCCCCACGCACGAACCCCATCAATTATTGGGTTGTGAAATTTTGGCCTTACAAAACCAAAAAAGAAAAGCTTTTTCATTAAAACTACTTTAGTTTAGATTTGCTAAAAGTATTATTTAATACAACAAGAGACTTAATTAATTTAAAAACAAACATATCGTAATATTTTAAAAAACCAGAAACTTCTCTTTTTATATCTAAAAGTAAAGCAATTCTAACTTCATTTGTGTTGTTTATTACCTCATGAGTATAAGTATCATCAAACAAAACGCTTTTTCCCTCTTCCCAAAAACAATCTTTGTCATCAACAATAATTTTACACTCTCCATTTTTAGGAACACTCAAAGCAAGTTGGTATCGGATTATACCCTTATAAGGACCTTTGTGTGGAGGAATGTGTTTTCCTGGAGCAAGGATAGAAAAATAAGCGCTTTTAACACTGCCCAGACTTTTTAATATAGAGGTTGTTTTTGGGCATAAGTCACAGTTTTTTTCATGCCACATTTCATATAACAATAAATTTAACAAACTCCAAGAAAGACCATCATTATCAGAAATATACTCTTGACCATCATCAACCTCATGAAATTTAGGAAGGGTTTTACCAGACCCTATAACCCCCTCTATTTCTTGTTTTATTTCCTTCCAATTTTCTTCTAAAATTGTATAATCTGCAAAATACTTATCTAAATCAAGATAAGCAGGAGTTTTAATTTTTGAATTATAATACTTTAAACTACTATCTCTAAAAAACTTAAACAACCACCCCCTATTGTTTTGCATAATTTAATTTTTTACAAAAATACAGACAATAAATTTAATTACTATGCTTAGCATAATAAAGAAACTACATACGTTAAACTACAGGTCAAACTTAATACCCTGAGCTAATGGTAGTTCCTCCGTATAATTAATAGTATTAGTCTGTCTTCTCATGTAAATTTTCCACGCATCACTACCACTTTCTCTTCCCCCTCCAGTTTCTTTTTCACCACCAAAAGCACCACCAATTTCAGCCCCACTTGTGCCAATGTTTACATTTGCAATACCACAATCACTACCAACAGCAGACAAGAACTTTTCAGACTCCCTTAAATTTTTGGTCATAATTGCAGAAGACAACCCTTGTTTTACTCCATTCTGTAAATCAATAGCCTCTTCAAGATTTGAATACCTCATTATATATAATATAGGAGCAAAAGTTTCATCTTGAACTATTTCAAAATGATTTTCAGCTTCAATAATCACCGGTTTTACATAACAGCCACTTTCATACCCCTTACCTTCTAATACACCTCCCTCAACTAACACATTACCACCCTCTTCTTTTGCTTTTTCAATAGCGCTTAAATACATATTAACCGCATCTTTATCGATAAGTGGACCAACATGATTACTTTCATCCAAAGGATTACCGATATTTAATTGTGTATACGCTTTCGCTAATTTATTTTTCACCTCATCATAAACAGATTCATGAATAATCAACCTTCTTGTAGAAGTACATCTTTGCCCACAAGTACCAACTGCGCCAAATAACGCTCCAATAATTGTAATTTCTAAATCTGCTTCAGGAGTAATAATTATAGCGTTATTACCTCCTAATTCTAATAATGATTTCCCAAATCGTTTAGATACTTCACTACCAACAATTCTACCCATTCTTGTAGATCCTGTCGCGGAAATTAAAGGCAGTCTGTCGTCTGATGTCATCATTTCTCCTACTTTATAATCACCATTTACAATACATGAAATTCCATCTGGCAAATTGTTTTCTTTAGCTACTTCATTCCATATATTTTGGCAAGCAATAGAACATAAGGGAGATTTTTCTGAAGCCTTCCAAACACATGTATCTCCACAAATCCAAGCAAGAGCGGTATTCCAATTCCAAACAGCAACAGGAAAATTAAAAGCGGAAATAATTCCAACAACACCTAATGGATGATATTGTTCATACATCCTGTGTCCTGGGCGCTCTGAGTGCATTGTAAGTCCATGAAGTTGACGAGACAAACCAACAGCAAAATCACAGATATCTATCATTTCTTGTACCTCACCCAACCCCTCTTGCAAAGATTTACCCATTTCATATGAGACAAGCTCACCAAGAGATTGTTTATACTTTCTTAATTTTTCACCATACTGGCGAACAATTTCCCCCCTCAATGGAGCAGGTTTCAATCTCCACTCTTTAAATGCGGATGTTGCAGATTGCATAACTTTTTCATACTCTTCTAAGGTAGTTTCTGTAACACCTCCAATCACACCTCCATCTACAGGAGAAACAGAATTAATAATCTTTCCTCCACCAAACGATTCAGAACCAATTGAAGTTCCGTTATTCATTTCTTTTAACCCTAGAAGAGTAAGTGTTTTTTTTATATCAATCATAATAATTTATTTTTTTAAATACCTACAATAACAAAACTATAAAAAAGTAGAGAAAAACAACAGGAAAAACAAAAAGACTTATATCTAGTTTTCTTCAACACACTCCTCTCCCATATTTTCAGAATCAATTTCCTCTTCCCCAACAACTTCGTTCATCTCTATTTTTTTCTTCTCTTTAATTAAAGACCAGGTCATAATCAAACAAGAGAAGAGAATCACAAAAAGAAGAATCCCTCTAAAAAGCCCAATATCTGGAATGTGTTCAACTGGGATGCTGTAAAACAAAAGAATAGTAATTAAACCTCTTGGAGCTAAAAACACCTCAGGAGTAATTTTCTCTAATTTATAAGTTCCATTAAAAACAAATAAAACTAACGATCTAACAAGGTAAATTATAATTAATAAAACTATGCCAATACCAACTACTTTAAAGCTTAATAAATCTGAAAAAACAATAGACCAACCAAATAAAATAAAGAAGAAGGTTCTTACAACAAAAGCAGATTCTACTGTAACTAATCGAAAATCATCTAATATTTTTTCAACTCTATCTTCTAAAACAAACTCCCTTAAAACACCTTTAAAAAACAATCTATAGTTGTTTAAGACTAAACCAAAGATTAAGATAATTATTAATGAAGACAAATGCATCATTTTTCCAAGAGAATACAATACCAATAAAACAGAAATAAGTAAAAATAATTTTGCGTGCCCCTTTAGTTTTTGAAATATATAAATAAGTATATAAGAAATAATAATTGAAATAATAACCGTAAAAAAGAGATCTCTAAAAGTTTCAGGCAGTATATTTTCTGGATCACTCGAACCAACAAACCCCAACACTCCATAAAAAGAAATAATCCCTACAATATCAGAAAAAGTACTTTCATATATCATAAACTCCCTTTTATGTTCTTTTAATGAGCTTATAGAGGGTAAAATAATAGCAGAACTTAATATAGATAACGGAATTGTAAGTAAGAAAGCTTGTGTTAAACTAAAATCAGAAACAACAAATGATAAAAACAACGCAGAGATATATGCGGTTCCTCCCAAACCAACAACACTTACTAATAATGATTTGATTATTACCCCTATTTTTTCTTTTAGAAGTTTTAAGTCTAAAGCCGCTTCCAACACAATAAGTATTAACCCTACTGTTCCTAACAGTTTTAAAAGGCTGTTAAATTTTTCATCCCAACCACCAACTATGATATTAATAATAATTCCTAAACCAATTAACATTAAAACCGCTGGTATTCCTGATTTTTTAGAATAAGAGTTAAAAAAATAAGAAATAATTACTATTGAAGAAAAAACAAGTAAATAAATATTTGTGTCGAGGTTTTCTAACATTATTGAAATAATTTATAAATATCATTACCATTTGCAAAAACCAAAAGACCTAAAAGTAAAATCATACCCACCATTTGAGCTCTCTCCATAAATTTTTCAGGAGCTGGTTTTCCAGCAATAATTTCATACAACAAAAACATTACATGACCACCATCCAAAGCGGGAATAGGAAGCAAATTCATAAAAGCAAGCATTAAAGAAAGAAAAGCAGTTAAAGACCAAAAAGAATACCAGTCCCACGAAGAGGGAAACAGCCCGCCAATAGCTCCAAAACCTCCCAGCTCCCCAGCTAAATCATTATCAGAATTAAAAATAAGAGCAAACTGATCTATATACCCTCCTAATTTTTTAACAGCTAAATTATAACCAGCCGGAAAAGAACCGAATAAACCATATTTTTCTACGGAATAATTTAAAATAGAATTAGACAAACTAAACCCAATTTTTCCTTCAGCGCTCACCAACACTTCTTTCTCTAATTTTTTACCTCCCCTTAAAATCCCAATCATTACTGTTTCAGATTTATGATTTTGTAGTTCTTTGGTAAATTCATCAAAATATTTAGACTCAACACCTCCAACAGAAAATAAAACATCACCCTTAAACAATCCTGATTCTTTCGCATTAGATCCAGGGGTAAACTCACCTATTTTAACAATTGTTCTTGGTGAAAACAATAGTTTTTTACCATTGTTTTTCCAATGTTTTATAAAATTTTCTCCAATAGGAACACTTATAATACTTTCATTTCTTTCGACAAGAACATCAAACGACTCATCTCTTAGAAGTATGTTTTCATTTATTTCTAAAAATCGATTTACTTCTTCTCCGTCTACAGAAATTATTTTATCCCCATTTTCAAACCCTTGACTTAAAGCAAAATCAGAACAAATAACACCATCTTCAACATTTTTATTTGGAAGGTATGTGTCTCCCCAAACAAATAAAACCATTGCATAAATAAAAATCCCCAACAAAAGGTTTACTGTGACACCACCAAGCATAATAATTAACCGCTGCCAAGCGGGTTTTGCTCTAAACTCCCAAGGTTCAGGATCTTTTTTCATCTGCTCTTTATCCATACTCTCATCAATCATTCCAGAAATTTTAACATAACCACCTAAAGGAAGCCATCCTATACCATATTCTGTACCACCAATCTTCTTCTTTACTAAAGAAAACCAAGGGTCAAAAAACAAATAAAATTTCTCTACTCTTGTTTTGAAAAATTTTGCAGGTATAAAATGTCCTAATTCGTGAAGTACTACTAAAATTGATAAACTTAAAATTAGTTGAGAAGATTTAATTAATATGTCCATTTATAATAATTCGTTTGCTAAAATTCGTGTTTCTTGGTCAGTGTTAATATAATCCTCTAATTTCGGATTTTTTACAAAAGTAATCTTTTCCATGCAATTTTCAATTACATCCGACATAGATAAAAAACTAATTTTATCTTTCAAAAATGCATCTACTACAACTTCATTAGCAGCGTTTAATATACACGGGATATTTCCTCCTTTTTCCATTGCAGAATACGCAAGACTTAAGTTTTTAAAAGTATCAAAATTAGCTTTTTCAAAAGTTAATTCAGGATAATCTAAAAAACTAAATCGTTTGAAATTATTTTCTAATCTTTCAGGAAACCCTAAAGCGTACTGAATAGGTAATTTCATATCAGGAATACCCAATTGAGCTATTACAGATCCATCTGTAAACTGTACAGCAGAATGCACGACCGATTGAGGATGAACAACTATTTCAATTTGTTCTTTTTTCAAATCAAAAAGCCATTTAGCTTCAATCACCTCTAAGCCTTTATTCATCATGGAAGCGGAGTCAATTGTAATTTTAGACCCCATCTCCCAATTTGGATGTTTTAAAGCTTGCTCTTTTGTAACATGTAAAAGTTCCTCTCTATTTTTTCCCCTAAAAGGACCCCCAGAAGCAGTTAAATAAATTTTTTCAATCGGATTAAAATGTTCTCCAACCAAACATTGAAAAATAGCAGAATGTTCGGAATCAACAGGATAAATTGACACCCCGTATTGTTTACATAATTTCGTAATTAAATCACCAGCTACAACTAAAGTTTCTTTATTTGCAAGAGCAATATTTTTACCTGATTTTATAGCTCTTATTGTTGGTTTTAATCCAGAATAACCAACTAAAGCGGTTAATACAATATCAATATTTTCATTTTCAACAACCTCTTCCAAAGAATTTTCTCCAGAAAACACCTTTATACCTAAATCAAATAAAGCGTTGTTTACTTCCTTATACTTACTTTCATTTGTAATAACAACAACATTTGGCTTGTATTTTTTCGATTGCTCTATTAGTAATTTTGAATTATTGTTTGCGGTTAAAACCTCCACAACAAATCGCTCTGGATGAGCATCAACAACTTCTAAAGATTGTGTCCCGATAGATCCAGTAGAACCTAAAATAGCAATATGTTTTTTCTTCTTATTCATTAATTTTATAATTAGACAGTTCGTCCGCAATTTTTCTATCGTTTGCAAGTCTAGGAACCTTATTTTGCCCACCAAGTTTTCCAACAGACTTCATATAATCCCTGAAAGAATTATTTTTTAATTTTGTAATTTTTAGAGGCTGTAAAATATTTCCGGTAATTAAATCTTTGTAATAAGAATTTAATCCCTGCAAACTTGAATCTAACTCATTAGAGAAACTATTCATGTTTTCTGATTCATTTTCAAATTCAATAAACCATTCATGATAAGGTAATTCATTTTCCGTATTTACCTTAGGAGCAACATGAAATTCATTCACCACACACGGATTTTTTTTGATTGTTTGTTGTAAGCTTTTTTCTACTTCTTCAGCAATTACATGCTCTCCAAAAGCAGAGGTAAAATGTTTTATTCTACCAGTAACAACGATTCGGTATGGATTTATACTTACAAATTTAATAGTATCACCAATATTATAACCCCACAAACCAGCATTAGTGTTTAAGATTAAAACGTAGTTCACTTCCATTTCTACACTCTCTAAAGATATTCTTGTTGGATTTTCTTCAAAAAACTCAGAAGAAGGAATAAACTCATAAAAAATACCATGATTTACACAGAGCAACATTCCTTCTTTTTTTTGAGAGTCCTGATAAGCAATAAAACCTTCTGAAGCAGGATACAATTCTACTCCATCAACTTTTCTGCCAATTAATTTTTCAAAAACTCGCTTATAAGGCTGATAATTTACTCCACCATAAATAAAAAGATCAAAATTTGGGAAAACATCTTTTATTTGTTTTCCAGTTTTTTCTTTTAATTTCTCAAAATACATTTGTACCCAAGGAGGAATTCCAGATACTAAAGTCATGTTTTCAGAAAGAGTTTCATCAACAATAGAATCTACCTTATTTTCCCAATCATCAATACAGTTTGTTTCAAAAGTTGGGAGCCTGTTTTTAGTAAGATAGTTTGGAACATGATGAGCCACAATTCCAGACAACCTTCCAGTCAAAATATTTCCAGTTTTACTAAGTTTAGGATTTCCCTGCAGAAAAATCATCTTCCCTTTTACTATAGAAGTGTTTTTTGTTTTTGAAATATAATTTAAAATAGAGTCCCTAGCAGCTGTAATATGATTAGGCATACTTTCTTTGCTAATTGGGATATATTTTGTACCTGAAGTTGTTCCTGATGTTTTACAGAAATATATAGGAGTTTTTGGCCATAAAACATCTTTCTCTCCATTTTTTATTTTTTCTATATAATAAGATAAACCCTCATAATTTCTAATAGGAACATTCTTTGTAAAATCAGAGTAAGTGTAGATTTTGGAAAAGTTATGATCTTTACCAAATTGAGTTTTTTTTGCTGAATTAATAAGGGTTTCAAAAACTTTTTTCTGTGAGTTAACAGCATTATATTTCCATTTTTTATTCTTTAGAACCATATAATTAGCAAAAGGCAAGCTTAAAAAAGATTTTACACTCATAACTAAAATACAATATAATTTTCAGGATTTACACTCTCTCCATTTTTCCAAAGTTCAAAATGTAAATGAGGTCCAGAGCTTAACTCTCCAGAACTTCCTATTATAGCAATCCCCTCCCCACTTTTCACATAATCTCCAATATTTTTCAAATTTTTAGAATTATGCTTATAAAAAGATAAAAAACCATCAGAATGCTGAACCCCAATAACAAAACCAGTTTCTTTCGTCCAATTATTTATCACAACAATTCCATCTGCGATAGAATTAATAATCGATCCCTCTTCACTAACAATATCTATGCCAAAATGATTTTTATTGACATCATATTTTTCAGTAAAATTTCCCGAAAGAGGAGTGAAAAAATAAATCATATTATTGTATGAATTTGAAATATAATCTCCATGGGATTTCTTCTCCATTTTTATTCTGAAAAGATCATCATTTTTTGTTTTTTCTAAATTGATATTTTCTTCTATAATATCTACGTTTTTAAAATCAACATTAGAATCACCCTCAATAACACCTCCACTTAATATTATTTTTACCTTTTCTAAGTATAAATCTGTTCTTTCTATCCTAAGTTTTAACGAATCTATTGTTCTATAATTTTCAACAATATCTTGCCTTTCCTTAGTTGTATTACCACCTTCGTTAAAACTAGAAATAATTCCAAAAGAAGAAAGAATAACTAAAAAACCAAAAACCAATATAATTGAAACAACTAATAAGGGGGTTATTTTTACAACAATTCTCTCCTCAAAAGTACCATCATTTAGTATTGCTAATCGGTATTTTTTTGTTAATCTTCTAAAAAAATAATATTTTGAATTCTTAACCATAAAACATTGCAAATATCATAAAAATATACTCATATTTGCTGTATTATTTTAATCTATATAAAATAAATTGTAACAAATAGAGTTTGTTTGTCGAAAGTGAAAGAAAAAACTAGAAATAATAGATTAATTCTACTTCTGATAAGTGTGTTTTTAATTAGCTCTTGTTCTACTAAGAAAAAAACATACGTTAGCAGAAAGTATCATGATGTTACCGCAAAATACAACGGATATTTTAACGGGAATGAAAGTTTAAAATATGGAATAAAAAAAGTTGAAGAATCCCACAATGACGATTATTTAAATATCTTACCTGTTTTTAAACATTCTGAGATAACTAATTCTAAAACACATCATTCTTATATGGATAAATCCATCCAGAAAGGATCGGTTGTTATTCAAAACCATTCAATAAATATTAGAAATAAAGAATATTGTAAGTGGATTGACGACAGTTATTTTTTGGTAGCAAAAGCATATTATTTTAAAGGTGAATATATAGAAGCAAAAAAAACCTTTGATTTTATAAAAAACAAATACAAAAAAACAGAAATCGCGTTTGAATCACAATTATGGGCAGCCAAATGTTATATAGCTTTAAAAGATTATAATTCTGCAGAAAACATTTTAGATGAACTTCAATCAAAAAAGAAATTCCCAAAGAAACTAGACAAAGAACTTCACCTTATATTTGCGGACTTATATATAAAACAAGAAATACTTTCAGACGCTTCTGATGAATTAAAATCAGCATGTAATCTAATAAAAAGAAAAAGACAAAAAGCCAGATATTATTATATTATTGCTCAGATTTATCAAGAAGCGGGAAACTCGAAACAATCGAAAAAGCATTTTGAGTTAGTGTTGGAAGCAAACCCAGAATACGACATGGTTTTTAACGCAAAAATGAATCTCGCAAAAACACTAAGAACCAAAAAAGACCTTAATCAAATGAAAGAGAAACTTCTAAAAATGATTAAGGACGAAAAAAACAAAGATTACCTTGATCAAATTTATTATACTTTAGGAGAAATGAATATTATAGAAAAAGACACTACAACTGCGGTTGAAAACTACAGTCTTTCAACAAAACATAGTGTAGAAAATGATATTCAAAAATCCCTCTCTTTTTTACAATTAGGACAGATTTATTATAAAAAATCAGAATACGACACATCAAAAATATTTTATGATAGCGCTTATACATTTATGCCAGAAACACATCAACTTTACGAGAGCACAAAAGAAACTCAAGAAATTCTTAAAGAATTAGTTTACCACCTTAACACAATTTCATTAGAAGATAGTTTACAAAATCTAGCTTCTATATCAGAAAAAGAAAGACAAAATATAATTCAATCTGTAATTGCTGAGGTGATTAAAAAAGAACAAGAAGAACTAAAATCTCAACAAAATAGAGGAACAAGAGGAATAATAGAAAGGGATGGCAGGAATGAAAATTTTGGAAACGCAACATCAGGAGGGAAGTGGTATTTTTACAACCCAGCAACACTTAGTTTTGGTATGTCGGAGTTTAGAAAAAAATGGGGGAAAAGAAAACTGGAAGATAATTGGAGAAGAACAAACAAAAAATCAATAAATACAGCTGAGGGAGATTCAACCTCCTTAAGGTCACCCGAAAAAAACGGGACCGAAAATTTAAAATCAGAAAAATACTATCTTGATCAAATACCCTTAACAAAAGAAAAAATTGAAGAGTCTAATAACAAGATAATTATATCGTATTATGAAGCGTCTGTTATATATAAGGATGATTTGGAAGAATTAAGAAAGTCAGAAAACATGTTAAATGGACTAGTGAAGAGGTTCCCAAATCACAAAGACCTAACTCCACTTTCCTACTATTTAATTTATAATTTACAAACAGAAAACAGAAGTTTTAAAAAAGCGGCAAAAACAAAACAAACATTAATAAATAAATTTCCAGAGAGTAATTATGCTAAATTTTTGTTAGACTCCAATTATATAAACTTAGTTTTAACTAAAAACAAACAAAAAGAAGATGATTACAAATACATTTTTTCTCTTTATGAAAAAGACAGTTTCAACCTATCTTACTTAAAATCACTTGAAAAATTAAATCAACTTCAAAACACAGAAGAAACAAATTATTTACCAAAATATTATCTAATAAACGTTTTATCAGAATTTAAAATAAACAACGATACAAGTAAATTCATTAATAATTTAAAAAAAGGAGAAGAAGACTATAAACATACAGCAACAAAAGATAGGTTTACAAAAATCATTTCCTTATTAGGAAACACAAATCAGATTAACGAAAGAAACACAACAGCTATTCTAAAAACACCATACAGATATAAAGACAACTCTCCTCACTATTTATTGTTCATTATTCCAAAAGAAAACACAGACATTACTTACTTAAAAACTCTAGTTTCAGATTTTAACAGCAAAAACTACAGTTCTGAAATTTTTGAAATAAACTCTATGATGTTAGGATTGGAAAAACACATATTACTTATTAAAACATTCGACAACATTAATAAAGTAAGTAAATATAAAAACACGATAGTTTCAGATCAATCAATTAAAAAGGAATTAGAAAAATCAGAACACATAACGATAATTATTTCTCAGGAAAATTACCCGGAATTTTATAAGAATAAAGATCTAGAAGGATATTCTAAGTTCTTTAATAATAATTATCCCCAATAGAGATATAATAAAAAAAAAGTATAACTTAGCTTCACAAAAAAACAACTATGTTTTCAAACAACAACAATATGAAAAACTCAACAAATAATTCCCCTTCTATAAATATGGTGGGAAAAGAAACGGTAATTAACGGAGATGTTCAATCAAAAAGTGATATTAGAATCGACGGAATTTTAAAAGGATCAGTAAACACAAAAGGGAAACTTGTTGTTGGATCCTCAGGGGTGGTAGAAGGAGACGTTGTATGTGAAAACGCAGATATTTCAGGAGAAATTAAAGCAAAGATCACAGTTTCACAATTGCTATCTTTAAAGTCTACTTCGAAATTGAATGGAGATATTGTTACTAACAAACTTTCTATTGAGCCAGGAGCTTCTTTTTCAGGATCTTGTAGTATGGGAGCGGTTATTAAGGATATAAAACATGCTGAAAAACAAGAGAAACAAGAAAAAACAGCTTAATTCTTACATCAGATACTCCTCATTAACCACACAAATGGCAGCAATAATAGCTGCGGGAACTTTTTTTGGAAATTATTTAGATCAAGTAAATAATACTAACTCAAAAACTTACACAATCACCCTTTCTTTAATTTCAATATTTTTAGCACTGTACTATGTGATAAAAAAAATAATAAATCAAAATGAAAAAAAGTAAAGCAATTTTATTTGTAATTTCATTTGTAGTAAATTTATTAATAGTAGAATTACTTAAATTAAAAATAACTTTTCAGGAAGTTTTAACAATTCAAATTTTCTTATTTTCTCTTTCATTTTTATCGGACGTCATTCAACTTAAATTTTCAAAGTATAAAAACACAACGCCCTCACACTTTTTATCTATTAATTTTTTAAGGATATTCTTGTGTGTTATTTTTTTGTTACCAACTATTTTAACATATAATAAGCCTGATAATATTTACATTTACAACTTCTTTATTGTTTACTTTGTTTATCTTTTTTCAGACATTGTTTTTAAACATAAAAACCTAAATAAAATAAACATATAATTTTTTAATTATATTCTTTTTTATTTAATTATTTATTTACTTTTGCCTCCGATTTTAAGGATATAAAAAAGAAAATGAAAAAGCGTATTTCTAAGTTAATTCTTTCTCTACTGTTGATTTTTGTATCAACCATCAATATTTTTGCTGAAAACCCAACTTCAAAAGAAGAGGGATTTAACCCAACCCCTCACATTTTACATCACATTGCGGATTCTTATGAATGGCATTTATGGGGAGATATTTCAATCCCACTTCCAGTTATTTTATATACAGAAGGAAATTTAGATGTTTTCATGTCTTCAGAATTCCATCATGGTAAATCAAAAGTGATTAGAGGAGACAGAACATATAAGATTGATCACCATAAGATAGTTGAGGAAAATGATAAAAAAATTATTAATGTTTCAGTAACAAAAAATGTTGCTTCAATGATTTTATCGGTATTAATTTTATTTTTCATTTTAAGAAAAGTATCGGCAGGCTATAAAAACAAAAAACAAGCTCCAAAAGGGATACAAGCATTTTTAGAACCATTGATTTTGTTTGTAAGAGACGATATTATAAAGTCAAGTATTGGGCCTAAATACAAAAGATACACCGTGTTTTTACTAACAATTTTTTTCTTTATACTAATAAATAATTTATTAGGACTAACTCCCGGAGCAGCTAATGTTACTGGCAACATATCAGTCACCTTAGTGCTATCGCTTTTTACTTTTATTATCATTACAGTATCAGCGAATAAGGGTTATTGGAAACATCTTATCAAACCACCAGGAACACCATTGCCATTATTGCCAATTATGATTCCTATTGAGATATTTGGAGTTTTCACAAAACCATTTGCTTTAATGATAAGACTATTTGCTAATATTACAGCAGGGCACATTATAATATTTAGCTTAATATCATTAATTTTTGTTGCCTCAAATAATGGAGAAAATGTAGTTGCTGGATGGGCGGTAGCGCCCTTATCAGTAATGTTTGTTTTGTTTATATTTCTAATAGAAATATTAGTAGCTTTTTTACAAGCGTATATTTTTACATTGCTGTCAGCTGTTTTTATAGGACTGGCAGTAAAAGAAGAAGATCATTAATTATTAATAAATTTGTTTAACTAAAAACTATCAAAAATGGAAATTAACGGAATCGCAGCAATTGGAGCTGGATTATCAGCTATAGGGGCTGGAATTGGAATAGGTATGATTGGAGGAAAAGCTCTTGAAGCAATGGCAAGACAGCCAGAACATTCAGGAATGATTCAAACCAATATGTTTATTGCAGCCGCTCTTGTAGAAGGAGTAGCGTTATTTGGAGTGGTTGTTGCTCTTATGCAAGGGTAAACAACAATCCTAAAAGAAAGTAATTCCCTGTTACGGTTGGTAACAGGGAATTAAAAATTAAAAAATTAAAAAATTATGATTTCATTTGACCCAGGACTAATTATATGGACAACAATAATTTTCACATTATTATTAATTGTCTTAAAAAAATTCGCGTGGAAACCAATATTAAATTCTGTTGACGAAAGAAATAAAAGTATTGAAGACGCTTTGAAAGCAGCTGATAAAGCTAAG
>Ga0209252_1000378_pt1 | contig 35249 bp, 36 predicted proteins | sample SaaInlV_135m_DNA_3_FD_184673 | JGI IMG/M metagenome (GOLD analysis project Ga0209252, IMG submission 184673) | Marine microbial communities from expanding oxygen minimum zones in the Saanich Inlet - Saanich Inlet SI074_LV_100m_DNA (SPAdes) (version 2) | ecosystem: Environmental > Aquatic >... | reverse complement strand
TGCAAGACATGATCCTATCTACCGACACTAATAGTAGGATTAAAGAACTAAATAAATTACAAGAAATGCAAAAAAAAGATTTTGTTGGTCTTTTTACCGCAATGAAAGGTTTTCCATGCACAATTCGACTACTTGATCCCCCTCTACATGAATTCTTGCCAAAAAGAGAAGATTTAATGCTTGAAGTTAAGGAGCTTGAAATTCTTGATAATAACCCAGATGAGTTAAGGAAGAAAAAAGCATTGCTTGATAGAGTTGAAGAGCTTCATGAATTTAATCCAATGCTTGGATTGAGAGGTTGTAGACTCGGGATAACTATGCCAGAAATTACAAGAATGCAGGTTAGAGCAATTTTTGAAGCAGCAATTGAAGTGCAGAAGAAGAAGATTAAAGTACTGCCTGAGATAATGGTTCCACTTGTAAGCATGGTTACTGAGATAAAATTTCAGAAAGATATTATTAATGATGTTGCTCGAGAGGTCCTTGGTAAAAAGAAAATCAATTATATGGTTGGCACCATGATTGAGGTACCGAGAGCTGCAGCTGTAGCTGACCAGATTGCAAAAGAAGCTGAGTTCTTCTCCTTTGGAACAAATGACTTAACGCAAACCGTCTTTGCTTTCTCTAGAGACGATGCTGGACAGATTATTAATACTTACATGGAAACTAAAGTAGAACTAGATGATAAAAAAGTTGAGATTCTAAGTAAAGACCCGTTCACAAGTATTGATGTAAATGGTGTGGGAGAATTTATGAAAATGGGTTATGAGAAAGGAAAAAACACAAGGAAGAGCCTTAAAGTTGGAATTTGTGGAGAACACGGTGGAGACCCACAGTCAATAGAATTCTGCCACAAAATCGGGTTAGATTATGTGAGCTGCTCACCATTTAGGGTTCCAATAGCGAGACTTGCCGCAGCTCGTGTTGCACTTGATGATGATTAATTAACTAGCTAGAGCTGAAGTTCTAACTTCTCTTACAACTGTTATTCTTACCTCACCGGGGTAAGATACTTCTTCCTCGATTTTCTTTGCTATTTCATGGGATAGTACAATTGCTTCATCATCATTTATCTTATCACTCTCTACCATTACCCTTACCTCTCTTCCTGCTTGAATCGCAAATACCTTATCAACTCCATTAAATGAGGAAGCAATATCCTCTAATTCTTTAACTCTTTTAACATAAGATTCATACGACTCTTTCCTGGCACCTGGTCTCGAAGCTGATATAGCATCAGCAGCCTGAACTAAAAGGCAGTACATACTGGATGGGCTATCTGAATGTGAAAGTTCAACAGCCTCTATAACTTCTACTGGCTCCTTAAATTTCTTTACTAATTCAGCTCCAATATCATCATGGCTTCCTTCCATATCATGGTCCACAGCTTTTCCTATATCATGAAGTAACCCTGCTCTCTTTGCTAATTTTGGATTTAAACCGACCTCTCCAGCAAGCACACCACAAAGTTGTGCAACTTCTAAGGAATGATCAAGAATATTTTGAGAATATGAAGTTCTATATTTCATTCTACCAACCAGTTTTACTAAATCAGGGTGCATATTGCTGAGCCCTAATTCAAGAATTGCATCTTGTCCGAGCTTCTGGAGCTCTTCGTCGAGCTTACTTTCTATTTCGTCTACAATCTCCTCAATCCTTCCTGGATGAACTCTTCCATCGTCAAGAAGTTTCTTAATAGCTCTTCCAGCAATTTCTCTTCTTAGGGGATTATGTGAAGAAACAGTAACGATTCCTGGAGTATCATCAATTATAATATCTACACCAGTCTTAAGCTCTATCGTTCTAATATTTCTTCCTTCCCTACCGATAATTCTTCCTTTCATGTCATCACTTGGCAGTGCAACTACACTAGAAGTCCTTTCAGAGGTATATGAAGCAGCGTATTTTTGAATAGCTAGAGCAATAATGTTCTTAGATTTCCTTTCAGCATCTTGATTCAAGTTATTCTCTATTTCTTTAATTCTTCTAGCTGCAATTATCTTTGCATCTTCTTCAACAGTACTTACAAGTTGATCTACTGCTTCTTCTCGAGTTAACATTGCTATTGTCTCAATCTTCAACTTTGCATCTTCTAAAATCTCATTTAATTCCTGCTCTTTAGTTCTATACTTTTGTTCTAGCTCCTCGCAGGTCTTTTCTTTTACTTCCAATCTTGCTTCACTTTTTGTTAATTCTGTCTGAATTTTTTTAATATTTGATTCTCTTTCAATTAAATCTTGCTCTCTGTCAGAAGAATCTTTCTTAATTTGCTCGACCTCTTGTTTGACTCTCTTTATTTGACTCTCTTTAAATTGTCTTGCTTTCTTTTCGCCCTCCTTACTAATTCTTGAAACTTTATTCTTAGCAATAGTTAGCATTCTGTCGGATTCTTCTTTTTTCGAGGCAATATCTTTTATTAAACTATTTCTAGTCAAAAACCAAAAAACTAACCCCCCTAAAGCTAAAGAGGCAATACAGCTAATTATCAATGTTGTGTTCATAATATATCTCCTAATTCGTTTTAATCGTTCTAATTTCAGTGAATATCTGGGAAGCATGAATATCATGTTCTTCCCCTTCAAAATTCTCAATAAATTGAAAATCAAATATAATAGAAAAAATCTTTTCTCTTGAAATATTCTCTAGCGTATAATCATAAAACCCTGATCCATAACCTAGTCTTGCACCAGATGAACCTAGTGCGACAGATGGAACAATAAAAAGGTCAATCTTATCTATGTCTTCAGGTAAAAAGTTTTTAGGCTCTCTAAAATTGTGGGAAAGAATTTCTAATTCATCAATATTATTAACTTTTACAAATGACATTTCATTTGCAACTATCTTAGGATAAAAAATACTTTTATTTAAATCCAAAAGTTTTCTATACAGATAATCAGTTTGCACCTCGGAGTTTATTGAACTATACAGCCCTATATTCAATATTGAACTATCCTGAATAATATATGCTAGAAGAGAATCTGAAATAATTCGAGACATTGATTTTAGTGAAACAAACCCTAAAGTTTTTCTTTTATTTATAATATATTTTCTTAACTTAGACTTGCTAGCCGAGTCTTGATAAGATTTCATCAATTCTTTCATTATTACTTTCCTTCTCTTTTTTTAAGGAAAGAATATCGTGAACAGCATTAACTAGGAGAATATTAGAAATTTCGAGCTCAGATAAGTTCTTATTAAAGTTGTGTTTTAAATAATTTTCACTAATATATTTTTCAATCAAATCAATAATTTCCTCAGAACATTCTGTTTTTAAACTTAACTTCTTTTTCTGAAAGATAAGATGAATTTGTTTCACTAAATATCTAGATCTTTTATAATCTGCTCCAACTCACTAAGAGCTTTATTTGTCTCTTCTTCACAAGACTTTAATTTTTCTCTTAACATTAAATTTTCTTTATCTAAATTCTCTAAACTTTTTCTTAAATTAACTAAACTTTCCTCTAGTCTTACTTTTTCTTCAACGGTATCCTTAACCTTTCTATCAAGGATATCTAAGATATCCATGTTATAATCTTATCCAAAAGTGAGAGCTTTACAAGCTGTGTTCATCCAATGATAGAAAAAAAAATAAGAAATGAGCTAGAAAAAGCTGAAAATGACATAGAAAGTATTGATTCTCAGCTCAATTCTAATTCTATCTCTCCTGATGAAATCAAAAACTTATCTAAAAAAAGAAGTAAAATTGCTGAAATTGTAGCTCTTTTCAAAGAATTAAAGGATTGTGAAGCTGCTATTTCTGAAAATGAGGAATTAAGAAACGATAAAGAATTAAAGGCGCTTGCCGAAGAAGAGCTTCAAGGCTTAATTCCTAGGCTTGAACTCATTGAAGACAAGATTAAATTTGAAGTTAGGCCAAAAGACCCCTTAGATTCAAATGATGTAATAATAGAAATTCGAGCTGGAGCAGGAGGGGATGAAGCCGCACTTTTTGCTAGTGATCTACTTAGAATGTATTTAAGATTCTCGGAGAGAATGAAATGGAACATGGAGATAATAAATAAGAGCGAGATTGGGCTAGGTGGAGTTAAGGAAGCAATTGCTTCGATATCTGGCAAGGAAGTTTATTCATTTATGAAATTCGAAAGTGGCGTACATAGAGTCCAACGCGTTCCCGCGACGGAGACAAGTGGGCGTGTTCACACCTCTACTGCTACAGTTGTAGTATTGCCTGAGGTGGATGATATTGAAATCGAAGTCCTTGAGAAGGATATTAGGGTCGACACTTATAGAGCTTCAGGTGCTGGGGGTCAGCATGTTAATAAAACAGATTCTGCTGTTAGGTTAACTCATATACCTTCAGGAATTGTTGTCCAAAACCAAGACGGCAAGTCTCAACATCAAAATAAGCTTAGAGCAATGCGAGTCTTAAATGCTAAGTTATTCGAAGCTGAACAAATGAAAAAGCAAGAAGATAACTCTAAGACCAGGAAACTTTTAGTAGGTGGTGGAGATAGAAGTGAAAAGATTAGGACTTATAACTTTCCGCAAGGAAGAGTTAGTGATCATAGAATAAACTTAACTCTTCATAAATTAGACTATATACTCGATGGTGATTTGGACGAACTTAACAGAGAATTACTAAAAAATTATATTGATGAAGCAAGCGGGGTATAGAAAATGATTGCTACAGTCCCTGCTTTATTCTTCCTATCATTTCTTTCATGTGCTTACTATATGTTCTCAGGTAAGCTTAAATTTTCGCGTGCTAGTAACTATTTGTTCTTAAGCTCTGTCATAATCCAATTCTTATTGTTCATCACAGGAAAAGTTGAAATTCCACCAAGGAATATTGAAGTAACATTATTTATGACGGCAGCAATCTTATCAGTTTTTATTTATTTCTTTATTAGGCCTAATATAAAAAATCTTTACTCTTTCTTTATTTCTCCAGTTGCATTCATAATAACTCTCCCACTTTTATTAGTTTCCGACCAAACAAATGACTTCACATTAGGCAATAAGATATTAATTTCTCATATAATTCTTAACTTGCTTGCTCATACTATCTTATTTGTATCACTTATTCTAAGTTCTATGTTTCTTTATCAACATAGAAACTTCAAGAAGAAAAGAATTAATAAAATATCTAGACTTCCAAGTCTCTCTTTAATTGAAAAGGTCAACTTTTCTATGATTATAGCTTCGTTCCCTTTTATGACAGCTGGGTTTGCGCTAGGATTTATATTATCAAAGAATCAAATAGGAGAATACTGGTTTAGTACCGTTTCTAGTATTTCTATGATCACCTGGCTAGTTTACTTTTTATTAATACAATTAAAATTAATTTACAATTTAAGTGGGCTTAAGATTTCTTATGCCTCTATCTTTGGTTTTTTTGTAATTATCTTAGGATATCTTTTTATGTATTTTCTTGAGTTGCCGTCGCATAGTTTTCTATATTAAATAAGTTTCTACTTTAGGGAGAGCTTGCTCTCCCTAAAATAAAAAAACTACAGCATATTGTGGCCGCCATTTATACTCATATTCGTACCTGTAATCCAAGAAGCTGCAGGTGAACATAGATATAAAACAGCTAAAGCAATTTCGTCTGCATAACCAAATCTACCTAAAGGTATCTCATCTTTAATACCTGCTAAAAGATCTGGTGGAACAGTGTGTAGCATATCTGTCTCAACAAAACCTGGTGAAACAGTATTTACACGAATATTATCTTTTGCTAATTCTCTAGCAAGACTTCTTGTGAATCCATACATACCACTTTTTGTAGCAGCATAATTAGATTGACCAATATTTCCAGTTTCCCCAATAATGGAAGAAATTGAAACGATAACACCTGATCCAGCATCCCTCATATGAGGAACTACTGCTTTTGACATATTAAACAAAGCGCCTAAATTAGTATCAATAACATCCTGCCATTCTTCTTGTGACATTCTACTAAAAGTTATGTCTCTATTGATTCCTGCATTATTAACTAAGAAATCAACTTGACCATATTGTTTGATGGCTTCTTCGCCTAGAGTCTGGCAAGCCTCGAAATCTTTGACATCAGCTTGAACAATGATTGCTTCAGAACCAAGGTCAGCAATTTCTTCTGCAGTTATCTCAGCAGCTTGTTTATTACTAACGTAATTCAGAACCAATTTAGCTCCTGCTTCAGCAAAAGCTAAGGCACACTGCTTACCAATACCTCTAGAGCTACCAGTAACAACAGCGACTTTATCTTTTACATTATATAAATCTTCAATCATCTTATAAAACCTCCCCGTTGAATAATCCATTAATTCTATACAAAAAATAAATATTTATCTACAATTTTCCTCTACTAACCCTGATTATTCGTTTAATATTATTGAGTAATGAACAATTTTGTAAAATCTCATGGCCTAGGTAACGACTATATAGTCTTAGATATAGAAAAAATTAACTTCAAACTAACACCCAAACTCATTAAAAAAATATGTCACAGAAATTATGGAATAGGCTCAGATGGAATATTGTTGCTAATAAAATCTAAAAAGGCAGATTTTGGTCTAAAGATTTTTAATCCTGACGGAACCGAAGCAGAAAAAAGTGGAAATGGTCTTAGAATCTTCTCTAAATTTCTTTTTGACTACAAATATACAAAGAAAAAATCTTTTTCTATTGAGACTAAAGGTGGAGTAGTTAAGTCTGAAGTAAAAACCAAAAATAATAAAGTTGAACTTGTTAAAGTCGAAATGGGCACTGCGATTTTTGAACCAAAAGAAATTCCTGTATCTATTAAAAAAGAAGTTGTACTGAAAGAAAAGTTAAAAATAAAAAATAAAGTTTTAACTTTTTCATCTGTCAGCATAGGCAATCCCCATTGCGTAATATTTACCAATAGTTTATCTGCAAAAACTACCATAGAGCTTGGTGAAATTATCGAGAAACATAAAATATTCCCTAGCAGGACAAATGTTCAATTTGCAAAAATACTATCAAAGAAGGAAGTGATGATTGAGATCTGGGAAAGAGGTGCTGGTTATACTCTGGCTTCCGGAAGTAGTTCTTGTGGAGTAGTTGCGGTAGGATTCAAATTGGGTCTTTTAGGAGAAAAAGTTAGAGTTATAATGCCAGGTGGGATCTTAAACATAGAGATTGATAATAATTACAATATAATAATGCAAGGGCCTGTTGAAGAGATTTGTTCTGGTGAATTAAGTTTTAAATAATGATTAAAGCCTTAAAAGCAAATTATATAATCACTTCAAAAAGTAGGATATTACAAGATAGTTCCGTAATTATTGAAGAAGACAAAATCAAAGATATTGTTCCTAATAAATTAGTATCTAAGAATAAATATAAAACTATTAATCTAAAAAATGCCATTTTAATGCCAGGCTTCATTAATTGTCATACTCATTTAGAGCTAAACTGGACTCAAAAGCTTATTGAACCATTTTCAACTTTTCCTTTATGGCTTAAGCAAATTATTGAATTAAAACGTAAGAAAATCACCAAGAAAGTCTTAGTAAACTCTGTAATAGATTCTATCAATGAATCAATTAACTCAGGTGTAACTACAATAGGAGAAATTAGTTCTTATGATGGGGTCGATTTTAAGCCACTAAAGAAAAGTGGGCTTAGAGTTGTTTATTTTTACGAGTTTACTAATTCAACATATGGAAATTTAAATAAAAAATTCTTTACTGACCTCCTGGAAGAAAGTAAGAACGACATGTTTGAACTCAGAATATTTCCTCATTCTTTATATTCTCTTGATACGAATAAAATTAAGAAACTTTTAAGACTAGCCTATAAAAAGAAGCTTAGAGTTGCTATCCATTTATCAGAAAGTATTGATGAAGTGAGTTTAACAAAAGGTAAGAGCAACGGGTTTAATGAAATAATTTTTCCTATGATAAAAAATAAGCCTAAAATTGAAATTATAAATAGCACTCCCCTAAAGCTTTTAGATGAAATTAATATTGAAGATTTGGACATTGCTCTAGTTCACATGAACAACCTTAACAAAGGTGACAGGAAGATATTGAACAAAAAGCAATACTCTGTAATTATCTGCCCAAGGAGCAATATGTTTCTAAATCAGAAACTACCAGACTTAGATTATCTTTTAAGAAAAAAAGAAGTTGGAATAGGAACAGATGGATTATCAAGCAACTTTTCACTTGATTTTCTAGAAGAGCTCAAATTCTTGTATTTGTCTTCTAAAAACATAATTAAAAAAAACTTAGAAGAAAACATTATAAACAAAGCTACTATTGATGGTGCTAGAGCTCTAGGAATTGAAGACAAAGTAGGGAGCATTGAAAAAGGTAAAAAAGCCGATTTAATTGCTTTCGAAATAAGGAACTCAAATCCATATCTTTCAATTATTAATTCAAACAAGAAAGATCTAATGATGACAATGGTAAATGGAAAAATTATTAAGTTACGATAAGATCAAGTTCTATTTTTTCCTTTATTAATCCTTTTTTGTAAGCAGACTCATAGAAAAAATTAAGGCCCTTTAAACCTCTTTTCGTTATATCAACTGTATCTTCATTTACATACATTAAGACAAATTCCCTAGCTACATCCCTAGAGACACCTCTACCGAACTCCATTGCATAATCTAAGGCTTCTTCTATATTATTTAAGGAGTACATAATGCTATTCTTAATCATTCCAGAAATCTCTTCCTGTTCTTCAATGTCTAATGATCGGCTTATAACATTTAAACCTAGCGGTATAGGTGAGCTACATTCTTTAGACCATAGTGATGGTAAATCAATTAACAAATTGAGTCCTAAATCTTTATAAGTTATCTGTCCCTCATGAATAATTAGTCCTGCATCAACTTCTGAATTAATGATTGCAGGAACAACTTGATCAAAATCGTACTCTACAAATTCTGCGTCATTACAATAAAGTTGAAGCAGAAGAAAAGCTGACGTAAGCTTGCCGGGTACCGCAATCTTAGCTCCTTTAGTTGAATGAAGCAACTTCTTTCCTACAACTATGGGTCCATATCCATCACCCATACTTGCACCACAATCCATAACTCTATAATCTTTATTTATTTTAGTATATGCATGAGCGGATACTGCAGTTGTGTCAATCTCATTGTTTATAGCTAATACATTTAGCGTTTGAATATCCCTTATAATATGATCAAAGGTAAATTTATCTGAGGTTATAACTCCTTTAGAAATTCCATAAAACATAAATGCATCGTCTGCATCAGGGCTATGTCCAAGTGTAATATTCTTTTTCATAATTATTTATCTGTGTTATTAAAACTATTTTTCTCCCAATTTGCAAATTTTGATGAAAGTTTATTAAATAAGTTAATACCCTCTAAATGTTTTTCCGTAATTTTATAAATGATTCTTTCTTGTAAATATGCTTCGGCAATTTTTTTTTCAATTTTAAATTTAGAATTAATTAGGAAATCATCTACTATTAAAGATAGATTTTTAGAGCCTTCCGAATAGGACTCATGAAGAATATTTATTTCTTCACTACTAGGAACTTCTCCATAATAATTAAAAGTCGCAAAAGTAAAGGGAAGACTAGTCTCTTTAAACCAAAGCTCCCCTAAATCATAAATATTCAGACCATTAGGCCTAGAAGAAACTATTTCCAAACCTAGGTCGCCAATTATCACATATCCTACTTCACTAATATATTTAGTATCAGATGTAGGATATGCAAAATCATAGGCGATATCTCTCGAAATAAGTTCTTGATTCAAAACCTTACAAAGCATATTTGCGCTTCTTGATCTTGAATCTAAAATAACTTTTTTAATATCTTTAAGTTTAGAAGTTGAAATAAGTATCACGCTGTCAACCTTCCCGTTTGAACTAATACAATAATCCTCTAACGACATAACTTTATTATTTGAAAAGTGATCAGCTATAGAAAGTAAAGATATGAAAGATTCTTTATTTACCAATGATTTTAAAAGAGTGGATGGTAACATTTTAATTGTCTTGTAATCTTTATAGGAATTATTATCTATTGAGTATGTAAGTGGATGAGAATTCAAGAAAGGAACAGTGCCAATAATTTTCTTCATATTTCTACTTATAACTTATATCTTAAAATCTACGAATGACCATTTCTTAGGTACAAAAATTGATTTGTGAATTTCCAGGGCAAAGTCATCTGACATTCCCGCAATAAAGTCGCAACAATCATTCTCATGATTTTCACTTCTATATTTATATAGCTCTTGCAAGCTAGATTGATTAATTAAAAAAAACTTATACAAATCAATTAGAATTTGTTTGGCTTTATCAAAGTTACTTTTTATTTTCTCATGGTAATAGACTTTCTCAAATAAGAAACTTCTCATATCAACAAGATTTGCTTCAAGTTCATCAGATATTGCTATGGATTTAAAGTCATTTTCCTTAGTGTTTTTAATTGTGTCTGAGACTACCTTGGAAATTCTTTGAGAATGCTTCTCTCCAAAAAACTTCAATAGACGAGTAGGTATATCAGTCTTTTTAATTAATGATGATCTTAATGCATCATCTAAATCATGAGTGAAGTAAGCAAATATATCTGAAAGTCTTACAACCTGTCCTTCTAAAGTGAAGATCTTGAGTCTCTTGTTGATAATAGGTCCAGTTCCCTTAGAGTGTTTTGATATTCCATCTTTTACTTCATACGTTAAATTAAGTCCTTTCCCATCTTTCTCTAATAACTCAACTATTCTAAGACTTTGAATATAATGCTTGAACCCACCTTTGTGGACCTGGTCAAGTGCCTGCTCACCGGCATGTCCGAAAGGAGTGTGACCTAAGTCGTGACCTAGGGATATTGCCTCCGCTAAATCCTCATTAAGAGCAAGAGATCGTGAAATAGTTCGTGCAATCTGAGAAACCTCTAAAACATGGGTTAATCTAGTTCTAAAATGATCGCCATAAGGGTCTAGGAAAACTTGGGTTTTATCCTTAAGTCTTCTAAAGGATTTAGAGTGTATAATCCTGTCTCTATCTCTCTGATATTCAGTTCTTAAACTGCACTTCTTTTCTTTTCTATTTCTACCTTTTGTTTTAGAGCTTTGAGAAGCATTGGCAGATAAAAATTTTTCTTCATTTAATTCTAGCTTTTGTCTAATTTCCATCATAGTCTAACTAATATACCTTCTCCAGCTAAGAACTGCTTTACTTCTGCAATTGTATATTCACCAAAATGGAAAATAGAAGCACATAATGCTGCATCTGCCTTCCCAACCTTAAAAGCTTCAGCAATGTGCTTCAAGGTTCCTGCACCTCCTGAAGCTATAACTGGAATCTTAATTGTCTTTGATAAAATAGAAAGTATCTCGACATCATAGCCCATTTTTGTGCCATCTCTGTCCATAGAAGTTAATAAAATTTCTCCAGCACCAAACGACTCCATTTTTTTAATCCATTCAAAAGCATCTAATCCCGTGCCCTTCCTTCCGCCATGAGTGTAAACTTCCCAAGCGCCTCTGTTCTTCTTTATATCTACTGCTACAACGATGCATTGAGAGCCAAATTTTTTTGCTGATTCTGTAACTAATTCGGGATTTAAAACTGCAGAGGTATTGATAGAAACTTTATCCGCTCCGGCCATAAGCAAATCCCTTATATCATCTAACTTTCTTATGCCACCACCAACAGTCAAGGGAACAAAAACTTTGTCTGCAGCCCTTTCTACAGTGTCAATAATGATGTTTCTGTCGTCACTCGAAGCTGTTATATCTAAGAAAGTAATCTCGTCTGCTCCCTCTCGACTATATCTATCAGCAACTTCTACAGGATCGCCGGCATCGACTAAATTTATAAAATTAACCCCTTTAACTACTCTGCCATTATCAATATCTAAACAGGGAATTATTCTTTTAGCTAACAACTGAGTACCTCTCAATTGATTCTTTTAAATTAATAGTGTTCTCGTATAATGACTTACCTAAAATTACCCCGGAAATTCTTTCATCATTCAAATGCTCAATCTGGTCCAAGTCGCTAGAGTCTTTAATTCCTCCTGATATGATTACGGGTATTGAAGAGATACTTAAATATTTTTGAATTAAGGCCTCATTAAATCCCTCAAGAGTTCCATCTCTATCAACTGAAGTTAATACGATTAAAGAGACTTGCAGTTTCTTGAAATTAATTAGGGCTTCTTCAAAGGACAAATCGATTTTAGTATTCCAACCTCGAATTGCAATCTTATCATCTTTGATATCAAGCCCAACAGCAATTCTATCACCATAGGTCTTACATGCTTCTTCAAAAAAAACTTTATCCGTAAAAGCTGAGGTGCCAATTATCACCCTACTTGCACCAATAGATAGATAATTATCAATAGTTTCAATACTTCTAATACCTCCACCAACCTGGAATTTACAGTCAGTATCTTTAACTATTTTTTCTATGACTTTAAGATTGATGCTTGTTCCCTCCAGGGCTCCATCAAGATCCACCAAGTGTATTAATTTAGCACCATCGTTATACCAACCCTTTGAAACTTCCACTGGGTTATCTGAATATATAGTCTCTTTACTATAATCTCCCTTAAAAAGCCTTACACATTTTTTATTCTTTATATCAATTGCTGGAATTAAATTCATCATAATACATTTTACAAAAATTAATTAATAAATTAAATTTATTTTTATGAAATATTGGTTAGTCAAATCTGAACCTTTTAAATACTCGTGGGATAACATGGTTAAAGATGGTACCACATATTGGGATGGAGTAAGAAATTACCAAGCAAGAAACAACCTTAAAAAGATGAAGAAAAAGGACCTTGTGCTTTTTTATCACAGTAATGAAGGTAGAGAGATTGTAGGTATAACTGAAGTTGTAAAAGAATTTTATCAAGACCCTACTACTGAGGACACAAACTGGGTTGTAGTGGACTTGAAAGCAAAGAAAGAATTAAAGAGAAAAGTTACTCTAAAGGAAATAAAAAATGATAGAATTTTATCAGGAATGAGTCTTGTAAAGCAATCTAGACTTTCTGTAATGGAAGTCGACAAAAAACATTTTGATGAAATTATAAGGATGTCAAATGAAAAGAACCTATGATGATTTAATTAAAGGTTTAAAGAATGGAGATAGAGTTTGTCTCTCTAAGCTAATAAGTTTAGTCGAAAGAGATGTTTCTTCTATTTTTAAAATTATTAAGTCAGTCAAAAAAGTCCCTAATAAAATATATGCTATCGGAATTACTGGACCACCTGGAGCGGGTAAAAGTACGCTTACAAATCAACTAATTAAAAAATATAGGAATATGAACTTGAAAATTGCAGTCATTGCTGTTGATCCAAGTAGTCCATTCACTGGAGGGGCTGTTTTAGGTGACAGAGTAAGAATGCAAGAGCACTCACTTGATACCGATGTTTTTATAAGAAGTGTTGGTAGTCGCGGAGACCTTGGAGGTCTATCTAGCTCAACTAGCTCAATGATTAAGTTATTTGATATTTTTGGAATGGATATTGTAATTATTGAAACAGTCGGGGTTGGCCAGACTGAACTAGATATAATTAAAATATCAGATTCAGTAATTGTTACACTAGTGCCAGAAGCAGGAGATGGTATTCAAGCAATGAAAGCGGGTTTAATGGAGATAGGAGATATATTTGTTGTCAATAAGGCTGATAGAGGCGGAGCTGAAAAACTTGCCAGAGAAATTAACTACATGGTTTCACTTAAACAAGCTGACTCAGACTGGAAAACTAAAGTGCTAACTGCTCAAGCCGAGAATGATATTGGAGTTATAGAGCTAGTTGAAGAAATCCAGTCTTTCAAAGAATACGAGGAAGGCAATGGAAAGCTTTTATATAAAAGAAATCAAAGAAAAGTTTCTGAACTTAACTCTATGATTGAAAAAAGATTGAAGAACGAATTGGACAACCTAAGAGAAACTGCTACATTTAAAGAATCAGTGAATAAATTAGAAAGTGGATTATTAGAGCCTGAAAACTTAGTAGATAAAATCATAGATCTAATAAAAGATAATAAGTGAGAAAAATCCTTCTAAGCGAAACTCTAGACCAAATAAGAGTTGCAGTTGTTGACAACCAAAGATTAACAAATTTTTATATTGACAATGTGAACGAACAAGCATCAATAAGGGGCAATATTTATAAGGCGCTTAAGAACCCTAAAGCTAAAGGAATTGAGGCTTCTTTCGTAAAAATAAGCCATGATAGATCGGCTTTCTTGTCTAGTTTTCATCCTATGAAAGCAGATGTAGATAAGGGTGAGTCTACTACAAATCAGATCAAAGATAAAAATTTTATTATGGTTCAGGGAGTAAGTGACTATGATCCAAGAAAAGCACCTAAAGTTTCTGATTTTATCGCCCTACCCTCAAAGTACTGTGTAATAGTTAGCAAGCCTGGTTTTTTTGGGATATCTAGAAAGATTAACAATGAAGAAAAAAGAAGCAGCCTCAAATCACTTAAAAAGTATGTAACAAAAAATATAGGGATAATTTTAAGGACTTCAGCTGAGAATCAAAGAAAAAAAGATATTATTGATGATATAAAAGAAACAAAAATAAAATGGAGAGCCATAAGAAACTCTTTCAAATTGAATAAAGAATCTGGGATTATTCATCAAGAAGATAATTTAATAGACAATACTTTAAGAGAATTCCTAAATCAGGAAACAAATGAAATCATTGTTGATTCTAGAAAGACTTTCAATTATTTCAAGAAAAATTTATTACATAGCGATAAGAATATAAAACTATCTATTTCCTCTACCAAGAAAAATTTATTCGAGACAAATGGAGTTGATAAAGAAATCTCTAAAATTTTTCACAAGAAAGTTAACCTCAAGAATGGTTCTTTCTTGCTGATAGAAGAAAAAGAAGGTCTTACAGTTGTTGATATTAACTCTGGTAGAAGTTTAAATAATAAGAAAGAGTCAAATATGACTGTTAACATGTTTGCAGCTAGAGAGGTTGCACAGCAGATAATATTAAGAAACCTAAGTGGAATTGTATTAATTGATTTCATAGATCTTAATTCAGCAAATGATAAACGAAAAGTCTTTAAAACTTTTAAAGATTCAATGAGAAAAGATAAAGCGAAACATTCCATACTCACAATGTCTAAATTTGGGATAATTGAGATGACAAGACAAAAGAAAGGGAGCAGGACTACATCTCTTGTCAGTGAAAGCTGTTCTTATTGCCACGGGTCTGGTCTTGTAACAAAAAAGGATATTATTTGCTATGATATAGTAAGAGAAATAATCTTACATAAGAAGGAAACAAAGAAAAAAGTGATAAAAATAAAAATTAACTCTGATTTACTAGATACTTTCTCAGAGATTATTCAAAACAATAAGAATAATTCTTCGATTAAAGGTATAGATTTGCAAATAGTTAAAAATAATTCGAATGAATTATATAAAATTATTTGATGAATTGCTTCTAATATATTAAATTAAACTCTTATGGATTTATTTAAAGTCGGCAAATTGTATCATATAGGTATTGCTGTTCACGATGCTCTTAAAGTTGCAAAACTATATAGCGATGTTCTTGGCCTAGAAATCGAGCATGATGAGACTGTCCCCGATCAAGGAGTTAGAGCAATAATGTTAAGCAATGATAAATCAAACTCATCTGCTATTGAATTACTTGAGCCAGTAGTTGAAAACTCATCTATCTCTAAATTCCTAGAAAAGAGAGGGGAGGGCATGCATCACATTTGCTATTTAGTAGAAGATATTAATGTTGGTATCAAATTCTTAGAAGACAAAAATATTGAAATGATTGATAGGGTTCCCAGAGAAGGTCTGAATAGCACGATAGTTGCTTTTGCTCACCCTAAAAGCTTGAATGGCGTTTTAATCGAATTAGCTCAAAAAGTTTAACTATTCTTCTTTATCATCTTTTTTTTGGTCTTCTGATGAATCTTTATCTTCCATCGCTTTTTTGAAGCCAGAAATGCCTCGTCCAATGGCTGAACCAACATCTCCTAACTTATTAGGGCCAAACACTAAAAGAACTATGACAAGAATTATTACTAATTCTCCAATTCCTATACCACCAATCATTAAAAACCTCCAAATAATACTGCTATTAAAATTATACCGTTAATTACAAACTTTTATATATCAGATAATGCAATATAATTAAATAATGAAAGTCCTAATCTATACTCATGAGTTCCCTCCCTTTCAGGGCGGGATTGCTACTTCAGCTAAGATGATTGCTGATATATTAAGTACAGAAAACGAAGTCCTTGTTTGTTGTCCTTTGTATAGTTATGAGGATTCTAGCCTTCTTGCAAAATATTCTACCAAGAAAATAAGCTTCTTTGGCAAAGATAAGTTTAAAAAGATACCAATTATTCAATATATTCAAGGTCTTTTAAATATTAAAGAAACTATAGACTCATTTAATCCTGAAAAAATAATTTTTTTAGGTGAAGAAGCTGAAATAGTAGGAGGGCTTTTGAACAATAAAGACATAGATCAAATTGTAAGAATTGCGGGCTCCGGGATTGAGTCTATCGTAAAAAGTAGTAGCTTATTTAAAATCATACCTAAATTGCTAATTAAAAGACTTTATAAGAACTCAAAATTTCTTGTTGCAGTTAGCAAAAATACTCAGGAGCTTATGAACAAAGAACCAGACTTCTTCGACAAAACTAAGGTCAGGCTTATATATAATGGTGTAGAGAATTATTTCTTGGAAGAACCCAAAAACTCATCAAGCTTACAGGAACTTCCACTTCAAAAAGATGACTTTGTACTATTAACAGTATCTAGACTGCTGCCAAGAAAAGGTCAAGATTTTGTAATCAAAGCATTGGCTAAAATTAATAATAAAAAAATTAAATATATTTGTATTGGAGAAGGTAGATTCAAAAGTGATTATATAAAATTAGCTGAGGAGCTAGGATTAAAAGGGAACGTATTTTTCTTGGGCGGAGTAAGTAGAGATAAGATTTGCAAATATTATGACTCTGCAAATATCTTCATATTGTGCAACAGGACTTGGAACTCTAAAATAGAAGGTTTACCAAATGTTGTACTTGAAGGAATGTCGAGATCGCTCCCTGTTATAGGTTCTATCAATACAGGGACTGAAGAACTAATTCAAGACCAGACTAATGGTTTTTTAGTTGACTCAGAAAATGTGGAGGATATAGCTTTGAAAATAAATAGTGCTTACAAAAAAAGAAAGTCTCTAGATAAATTGGGAGACTCGGCTAAGCTTTTTATACAAAATAATTTTAGCTATAGTGAGATGAAAAAAAATTATTTGGATTTAGTTAGAGATGAATAAAATAAAAATCTGTGGTATTACAAATACAAACGATGCATTAGAGTGCGTAAAATTAAAAGTAGATTTTATTGGATTTATTTTTTATAAAAAAAGCAAGAGATTCATAAACTTAGAACAAGCGCAGACTATAATTAAATCTCTGAATACTGAAATTAACAAGGTTGGTGTTTTCGTTAATGAAACCACTCAAGTAATAAACGAGTACGTCAAAGCTTTAGGTTTAGACTACGTCCAATTGCATGGAGAAGAACAGCCTAAAATGATAGAAGAAATTAAATGTAAAACTATAAAAGCTTTCTCTGTTGGGTCATCCAGCTTAAAAGAAGTAGTCTTAGAATATGATTCAGAGTACTGGTTATTTGATAGTTCAGATGATAATTTAAAAGGGGGAACAGGTAAGAGTTTTGATTGGAATTTAATTACAGATATTGATAGCAAAAATAAAATTATTCTTTCTGGTGGACTAAATGAGAACAATATTGTGTCAGCTATCGAAAATAGAAATATTAATTTTTTTGATATTTGCTCCGGAGTTGAGTCCTCTCCTGGACATAAAGATATTCAAAAACTAAAATCTATAGTAAACTTGGTTAAATCATGAGTAATATTTTAAAAAAATTTCCAGATAAAAATGGTAGGTTTGGAGACTATGGAGGCAAGTTTGTCTCAGAAACATTAATGCCTGCTCTGAATGAACTTGAAAAAAGTTACTCAAAAATTAAGAACAGCAAAAAATTTAAGGAACAAATTAATAGCTTACTTAAAGATTTTGTTGGGCGCCCCACTCCTTTGTATTTAGCTGAAAGAACAACTAAATCTCTTGGTGGAGCAAAAATATTTCTCAAACGTGAAGACTTAGCTCACACGGGGGCTCACAAAATAAACAACACAATCGGTCAAGCTATTCTTGCAAAAGCAATGGGGAAAAAAAGAATAATTGCTGAGACAGGAGCTGGGCAACATGGTGTAGCAACTGCAACAGTCTGTGCTTTATTGAATCTAGAATGTGAAATATATATGGGAGCCTTAGATACTTATCGACAAGCAACAAATGTTCAAAGAATGGAGCTATTAGGCGCAAAAGTTATACCCGTTACATCAGGCTCCAAAACGCTTAAAGATGCATTAAATGAGGCGTTACGTGATTGGGTAACTAATGTTAATGACACTTTTTATATAATAGGTAGTGTCGCTGGCCCTCACCCATACCCAATGATTGTTAGAGATTTTCAGTCAATAATTGGAAAAGAAACAAGAAAACAAATAATTAAAGTACAGTCAAAATTGCCAGATCTTCTAATTGCTTGTGTGGGGGGCGGCTCTAATGCTATAGGTCTTTTCCATCCTTTTCTTAACGATAAGAATGTTAAAATGGTCGGAGTCGAAGCGGGTGGTACGGGCATTAAAACTGGTCTTCATTCAGCAAGTATCTCATCAGGCTCAGTTGGGGTTCTTCATGGCAGTAAAACTTATTTATTGCAGGACGAGTTTGGTCAAATCAAAGAAACTCATTCTGTATCAGCTGGCCTTGATTACCCTGGTGTTGGCCCTGAACATTCTTACCTAAATGATATTAAGAGAATCCAGTATATTTCCATTGACGATAACGAAGCCGTAAAAGCTCTTCAATACTTTTCCGAAAAAGAGGGGATTATTGCTGCATTAGAGACTTCTCATGCTTTAGCTTATGCTTTAAAAGTTGCTAAAAAAATGAAAAAGAACCAAAGTATTGTTGTAAATCTTTCTGGTAGAGGCGATAAAGATTTACAGTCGGTTAAAGAATTCTTAAAAAAAAAGGAAGATTTGATATAAATTGAAACTTATAGATGTTGTAAAAGATTGCAACTTTAAAAAAAGAACCTGTTTTATTTCTTATATTACCGCTGGTGACCCGAATAAGAAAACTTCAAATCTTATTCTAAATTCCTTAGTTGAGAATGGTGTAGACATAATTGAATTAGGAATTCCTTTCTCAGATCCTATATCAGATGGTCCAACAATACAGAAGGCATCGGAAAGAGCTTTGAAAAATAATATGAATATTTCAGCTGCACTTGATATGGTTAAAAACTTTAGGAAGAAACATGATACCCCTATAATCATATTTGGTTATTTCAATCCCTTTTTACAATATGGCTTGAACAAGGTAATGAAAGAAATAAAAAAAGCTGGTGCAAATGGAGTATTAATTGTTGACTTGCCACCTGAAGAAGCTTATGAAACCCAGCAAGCCGTAAATGAAGGAGGGATTGAAATGGTCTATTTGCTAGCTCCTACTAGTACTAAAGAAAGAATTAATACTGTAGCTAAGTTATCAAACTCTTTTATTTACTTAGTTTCAGTTACTGGAGTAACTGGAGCTAGAAAGAAGTTGGATAAAAATTTAGAAAAATTTATATCAAAAATCAAAATAATTACTAAAAAACCAGTATGTGTAGGGTTTGGAATTTCTACTAAAAAACATGTAAAAGACCTAAAAAAACAAGCTAATGGGATAGTTATTGGTAGCGCAATAATTAAGATAATTGAAGAAAATTTAAATAAAAACTCAACAATGATTACAAAGCTAAGCAAATTTATATCTTCAATCAAAAAATCTACCTTTTATTAACTCTTTAAAACTTTATAAATATATGGCAGTCTAATCTTTTATTTCCAAATTTATTAAATGAAAAGAGGTGATTAAATGGAATTATTATTTAAAACTAGATCTCAGGAATTTACTGGACCTGGGTCTTTGCCGAATGGAAGCTTAGACGATACATCAAAATGGCAACCAATGACCAAGTATCTTGAAGCAGGTGCAGAAAATTATCCAGACAAAGCAATGTTTAAAATTGCTAATTCAAAAGGTGAAGTTGCAGAAACTTATTCTTACAAAGAAACGAATGAGAAGTGCAACCAAGTTGCAAATGGTCTGATTAACTTAGGTGTTGGGAAAGGAGACAAAGTCGGCATGTATATGCTAAATTGTGCAGAATTTGTTCTTTCAATCTTAGCAATTCATAAAACTGGGGGAATACAGGTTCCTATAAACAAAGATGAAAAAGGTGAAAGGCTTGCATATATTATTAATTATTCAGATCAAGTAGCTTTGGTTGTTGACGAGTCTGGTCTTCCTTTGATTGAAGATATTGCTGACAAACTAGAAAACCTAAAAATTATTTATGTTACTGGTGACTCAACAAATGTTCCTGAGAAAATTGGTAATATTTCTTGCGAACCATTTAATAATTTATATGAAGGATCGAGCGATAATCCTAATGTAGACGTTGGAATTGATGACAAAGAAAGATGTATGTTTACATCTGGAACAACTGGCATGCCTAAAGGTGTTGTAAGAGAGCATGGCGGTGTTGTTTTAACTGTCAGAGCATATATGCAGCAACAAGGAGTTAGAAGTGATGACACACTAATGAGTGTTTTATCTTTAGGGCATGCAAATGCTCAAGCTTTATGTCTATTTTGTGCAATTGGTGCTGGAGCAACTGCTGTTTTCTTCCCTAAATTTTCTGCATCTAATTTCTTCAGATGGGCGCATGATTGCGGAGCAACATGTGTAAATATGCTTGGTGCTGTAGCAGAATACTTATATGCTTCTAAGCCAAGTGAGTATGATCAAAAACATAGCATTAGAATTATGCTAGGATCACCTGCCCCTAGAAATTTAGATGAATTTCAAAAACGATTCAATGTAAGAGTAATTGATGGTTATGGATCAACTGAAATGGGTATGGTTCTATGGAAAAATCCTGAAGACCAGAGAGACAAGTCAATGGGGTATCCAACAGAAGGTTTTTATGTTGAACTAAGAAATCCTGAAAATATTGAAGAAGTTGTTAGGCCCCACTGGGATCCGTATGTAGACCCAACTCCTCCTGATTCAGCTAAAGGTATTCTTTATATTAGACCGCTTGTACCAAATACAACCTTAAATGAATATTTCAAAGATGAAAGAAGAACAAGAGAAGCATTCGATGATGATGGTTTCTTTAATTCAGATGATGTAATGGCTTGTGGTATTGATGGAAGATACTACTTTATTGGTAGGCATACAAGACTTAGGGTTTCAGGAGAAAATGTCGACCCAATTGCTGTTGCTGATTTAGCTTTAATGCATCCTGCAATCCAAGATGCCATTGCAGTAGGTTTAAGATTACCTGATGTATCAGATGATGAATTAAAACTAAACGTGATACTTAAAGATGGTGAAAAATTTGATGAAGCCGAATTCTGCACCTGGATGGCTGAGCAATGTATTGTTGCTATGGTTCCTAGGTTTATTGAGATTTTTGATGGTGGATTCCCTATGACTGCGACTCAGAAAGTTAAAGTTGCCGAACTAAAAGAGGTATCTGATAAAACTTGGGATAGAGCAGAAAGTGGTCTTAAGTTTAGTTCAAGGAAATAAGTCGAATTGGAACTATGCTTTAAGCCAGTAAAAAAGGAATATTTGGGAGCTGGGAAGCTCCCAAATGGAAACTTTGATAATATAGCTGAATGGAAACCTCTAACAAACTATCTAGAATCTGGTGCCGACAATTACCCAGACAAACTAATGTTCAAAATTGGAGACACAGATGGCAAGATTATTGAAGAATACTCTTATAAAACTTCTAATGAAAAATCTAATCAAGTAGCAAATGGTCTTATTGATCTTGGAATTAATAGAGGGGATAAAGTTGGCATGTATATGCTTAATTGTGCTGAATTTGTTTTTTCAATTCTTGGAATCCACAAAACAGGTGGAGTTCAAGTTCCTATTAATAAAGATGAAAAAGGCGATAGGTTAGCTTATGTTATTAATTATTCAGAGATGCAGGCGCTTGTAACTGATTCAAGTGGCTTACCCTTAATTGAAGAAATTTCTGACAAACTTACTGATTTAAAAGTGATTTATCTCGCATCTAAAGATAAAGCTATCCCTAAAAAAATTAGTAGTATTGCTGTTAAACCTTTTGAAGAATTTTATCAATTATCGAAATCAAACCCTGGAATTAAAATCAGTATAAAAGACCAAGAAAGATGCATGTTTACCTCTGGAACAACTGGGATGCCTAAAGGAGTTGTAAGGGAGCATGGCGGCGTAGTAATGACGGTTAGAAGCTACCTCCAGTATCAAGGCGTAAGGTCAGAAGATATTTTGATGAGCGTGCTTTCACTGGGTCATGCAAATGCTCAAGCAATGTGTCTATTTACTTCCATAGGTGCAGGAGCTACAGCAGTATTCTTTCCTAAATTTTCTGCCTCAAACTTTTTTAAATGGGCCCATGATTGTGGAGCTACTGTAACAAATTTCCTGGGCGCTGTTTCAGAGTATCTATGGTCATCAAAGGTCAGCGAGTATGATAAAAAACATAAAGTTCGAACTGTTCTAGCAGGACCAGCTCCAAAGAATGTAACAGAATTTGAAAAAAGATTTAATCTTAAAATTGTTGAGGGTTATGGCTCAACTGAAATGGGCATGCCTTTATGGAAAACACCAGAAGACCAAAGAGTTGGATCATGTGGGTATCCAGTTGAAGGTTATTATTTGGAAATTAGGAATCCTGAAAATATTAAGGAAGTAATAAAGCCTCACTGGGACCCTAGTGTCAACATCACCCCACCTGATACCTCTAAAGGTCTCCTCTTTATAAAGCCACATATTAAAAATACTACTTTGAACGAATATTTTAAAGATGGAAGAAGAACAAGAGAAGCATTCGATGATGATGGTTTCTTTAATTCAGATGATATATTTGCTGAAGGTATTGACGGTAGATTTTACTTCTTAGGTAGGTACTCTCGTCTAAGAGTATCCGGTGAAAATGTAGATCCAATAGCAGTAGCAGATTTAGCCCTCGAATATCCTTCCATACAAGATGCTATAGCTGTCGGGGTTCGGCTTCCGGATATTTCAGATGATGAGCTCAAATTGAATATTATTGTCAAAAAAGATGAGGAATTCGACCATTCTGAATTTTGTAAATGGGTAGCTGAGAAGGTTATTGTTGCTATGGTCCCTAGATTCATAGAAATTTTTGATGATGGGTTCCCGATGACTGCTACTCAAAAAGTTAAAGTTGCAGAGCTAAAAGAGATTAATGATAAGACTTGGGACAGGGCAAAAACTGGGCTAAAATTCAGCGCTAGAAAATAATTATCCTATTTGGCATACATTTTGCCAATAATTAAATAGAAAATATTACTTTTTTCTTATTTTTTTTATTTATGTCATAATATTTATCTATTGACACAAATAATTGGAGGAACTTACGATGAAAATGATTCAAGCGGTTATAAAACCTTTTAAGCTCGATGATGTCAAGGAAGCACTTAAAGGTGTTGGTGTTACGGGAATGACTGTCTCTGAAGTCAAAGGCTTTGGTAGACAAAAGGGGCACACAGAAGTCTATAGAGGGGCAGAGTATGAAATTGAATTTATTCCTAAAATTCAATTAGATATAGCTGTTTCAGATGATAAAGTTGATAGCGTTGTAAAGGCTATTCAATCTTCTGCGAATACAGATAAAATAGGCGATGGAAAGATTTTCGTAGTTCCTTTGGAGCAAGCAGTAAGAATTAGAACTGGCGAGTCAGGAGACTCTGCTATATAATTAAAAAGTGCAATTCTAATTACCGAAACAGGAGGACTAAATGAGTTATAAAGCTAGTGATGTTTTAAAATTAATTAAAACAAAAAAAATACAATTTGTTGATTTAAGATTCTGTGATTTATTTGGAACTTGGCAACATACATCATTCCCAGCATCAGAAATTGACGCTGATACTTTCAAAAATGGTATGGGATTTGATGGATCAAGCATAAGAGGCTGGAAATCTATTAATAACAGTGATATGTTAATTATTCCAGATCCAAGTACCGCCAAAATTGATCCTTTTACAACATACCCTACACTTGCAATGATTTGCGATATAGCTGATCCATTATCTGGAGAAAGATATGATTTAGACCCTAGATATGTCGCAACTAAAGCAGAACAATATTTAAAAAAATCTGGAGTTGGTGATAAAGTCTTTTTTGGGCCTGAATTAGAGTTCTTTATATTTGATGATATTAGATACGAATCAACTCCTAACACTTCTTTTTATTCTGTTGACTCAATTGAAGGTGAATGGAATATGGGAGAAGATGAAGTTCCAAATACAGGGCACAAAATTCGTTATAAAGAAGGGTATTTCCCTCTCTCTCCTGCAGATACTTATATGGACGTAAGGTCCGAAATGGCAAATGTAATGCAAGATTGTGGTTTACATGTAGAATGTCATCACCATGAAGTTGGGGGGCCTGGTCAGCAAGAGATTGACTTAAGATTTGCTCCGTTAAAACAAATGGCTGACGATACACTATGGTACAAATATATTGTCAAGAATGTTGCTAAAGAGCATGGTAAATCTGCAACCTTTATGCCAAAACCAGTGTATGCTGATAATGGCTCGGGGATGCATGTTCACCAGTCAATATGGAAAGGTTCAAAACCTTTGTTTGCTGGAAATAAATACGCTGGTTTAAGTGATATGGCTCTTTATTACATTGGTGGTGTCCTTAAGCATGCAAGAGCAATATGTGCATTTTCTAACTCTACAATTAATTCATACAAAAGACTTGTGCCAGGATATGAAGCTCCAATTGTATTAGCCCATTCAGCAAGAAATAGAAGTGCAGCTATTAGAATTCCAATGTATTCTGATAGTCCAAAAGCTAAAAGAATTGAAACGAGATTCCCTGATCCTGCCGGCAACTGCTACCTTATTTTCTCAGCATTATTTATGGCAGGTATGGATGGTATTAAGAATAAAATAAAACCAACACCTGAATTAGAAAAAGATATTTACACTTTATCAGAGAAAGAGTTGAGCAAATATCCAAATGTCCCCGCTTCTTTAGCTGAGGCTTTAGATGCTCTAAAGAAAGATCATAAATTTTTACTTGAAGGTGGGGTTTTCACTGAAGAGTTAATTCAAGGCTTTATTGATTATAAAATGGATGAAGAAGTCACGCCTTGGAGAACAAGACCGAATCCTTACGAGTTTGTTCTTTATTACGGAGTTTAATTTTACAAGATGAGGGCTCATGCAGCAAAGAGTCCTCATCTATTTTTTGAAACTCCATTCCTCATACACAAATTTTCTATAGTGCATTTACTGCATAAAGGTGAAACTGGTCTGCATATACTCTGTCCGTAAAAGACTAGCAGAGAATTGATTGGTATCCAGTATTTCTTTGGCAACTTAGCTCTAAGGGCGAACTCTGTATCATCTGGTTTATCTGTTTTAACATACCCTATCCTGTTAAATATTCTGTGGACATGGGTGTCAACACAAATAGCAGGCTTATTAAAACCCAGAGTCAAAACTAAATTCGCAGTTTTTCTGCCCACTCCTTTAAACTTAAGTAGCTCATCAATAGTATCAGGTGTTATGCTTGCATAATCAGCAATTAGCTTTGTAGAAATATCTTTTATTGTTTTGGCTTTTCGCTTATAAAAGCCACATGGAAAAATAGCTTTCTCTATCTTATTAGTGCTCAAAGAAGCTATAGTTTCAGGAGTTGACGCAAGCTTGAATAAGTTCTTGGAAGCCTTGTAAGTAACTTCATCTTTGGTACGCAAGCTTATTATGGTTGAGATAAGTACTTTAAAAGGATCTCTTTTCTTGTTAAGAGAGATAAAACTTTCTACTGCCGTTGGCAAGCTTACTTTTCTAGCTTCTTGCATTTTATTAATAATTTTACCGATCTGAATAGGCTTCATTATATAGAATTTAGCAGATTTTCTAAATTTTCAAAATCAGCTACCATAATATAAAATGGACTTAAATAATTTAGTAATACCAGAATTACCTGAATTACCAGGTATCTACATCTTTAAAAATACAAAGAATGAAACTCTTTATGTGGGGAAAGCAAAAAATATAAAAAAAAGAGTTAAGTCTTATTTTACTAAATCTAGAGATTCTAGGATAAATATTTCTTTCTTAATGAAAGAAGCAGCAAGCCTTGATTTTGTTACAACAAATAATGAAGAAGAAGCGTTAATGTTAGAGAGCAAGACAATAAAGATAAGACAGCCAAAATTCAACATCCTGTTAAAAGATGATAAAACATATGCTTCATTGCGCATTGAAATGAAAAACGACTTCCCAAGAATCTCAAAAGTAAGAAAGTGCAATGATAAAAACTCTATATATTTAGGTCCTTTTAAATCTGCTGATAGCCTAAACAAAACCAAAAGGCTTTTTCAAAAAGTTTTTGGCATTAGAGACTGTTCGGATAATAAATTTAAAATGCACAACAAGAGAGCGTGTATATACAAGAATATTGGTCTGTGTTTGGGTCCCTGTGACGAAGTATCTTTAAAAAGTAGCTACGATAAGAACATTGGATTAATCAATAAAATATTTAGTGGAAAGATTGGGGAATTAAAAAAACATATTCAAAGCAAAATGAATGAAAGTTCTAATGCAGAAAAGTACGAAGAAGCTTCATTCTATAGAGATGAACTAGAGTTAATTTCAAATAATTATTACTTTAATCCATCTTCCTCAATAAAATTAGAAAATACAGATATTTTAGGTTTTTGTAATATTAAAAATAAAATACAAATTATTATACTTTTCTTTCGTGGTGGATATTTAATTGATAAAGCAGATTTGTATATAGAAGCCAAAAGCAAACATGTTGAGATGAATGTTTACCAAGCAGTATCACAATTCTATGCGCAAGGAACATCTGTGCCAGAAAGAATATTAATGAAACCTGACTTTAGTTACTTAAAACAGCTACAAAATGATTTAATAGATTTTTCATTTTCGAATACAACTATATTGCCCTGTAAAAATAAGGATGGTCTTAATCTAATAGAGCTTGCTAATGAAAATGCTCAAAATTATATAAGACAGAATTTAAAAGAAGAACTTGAAACCTTGACAAAACTTAAAGATATCAAGAGCGTGCTTAAATTAAAAAATATGCCTAATAGGATTGAATGTTTTGATATATCAAACACTCAAGGAACTAATCCTGTAGCCTCGATGGTAACCTTCATAGATGGAGTTCCATCTAAGGATTTCTACAGAAAGTTTAAGATGCATACTAGGGGGCCAAATGATTACGCTATGATGGAAGAAGCTATTTCTCGGAGAATTAAAAGAATCGGACAGAGCGGGTGGGAAAAGCCGGATTTAATTCTTATAGATGGTGGCAAGGGTCACCTAAACAAAATAGTAAGTTTAAAAGCTAATAATATTAGTTTTGCTTCAATAGCTAAACCAAAGTCAGAAGAACATATTGATAAAATTTATATTCCTGGCTCATCTAAGCCTGTTAACTTTAAGCATAAGATTCCTGCATTAAATATTCTTATTAATGCAAGAAACGAAGCTCACCGGTTTGCAATCACTTTCCATAAAAAGAAAAGACAAGAATCAATGTTTACCTCAATATTAGATAAAGTTCCTGGGCTTAGCTCTGCAGCTAAGCAAAGACTTTTGGAAAAATTTGGTGATATAAAAGGAATAAAGAGAGCAACTTTCGAAGAATTAAAAGAATCTGGTCTCAGTCAAAGAATTATACTAAACTTAAAATCTAACTTAAAAGATGGTCAAGTATAGCCATAGCACTATAAACTTTATTTTCAGCTTGCCTGTAAACAACAGAATTCTTTAGGTTCAAAACATCTTGAGTCACCTCTTCGCCAACGTGTGCAGGAAGGCAATGCATAAATAGAAAATCTTTTCTTGCAAGCTTAACTATATTTTTATTTACTTGAAAGTCTTTGAATGCTTTAATCCTTTTCTTCTCTTCTTTCTCCATGCCCATACTAGTCCATACATCGGTATAAATAACATCCGCATTTTTGGCTGCTTCAAAAGGATTATTGTCGATAATTAAATTTTTTCCAGCTAACTTCTGTATTTTGTTGCTTGGTTCATAACCCTTTGGGCATGAAATAATGAGGTTCAAATTTAAAGCTTTTGCAATAAGGGCAAGGGAATTGGCTATATTATTCCCATCACCAAAATATACAATCTTAAGATTTCTTAGTTTACTTTTGCCCTTCATCTCTCTGATTGTAAAAATATCAGAGATTACTTGAGTTGGATGCTCTTCGTCAGACAAGGCATTAACAATGGGGATATTGGCAGAGGAAGCGAAATCCTTAATATTTTTTTGCTTAGAGGTCCTATAAATTAATGCATCTAGATAAAGTGAGAAAATCTTAGCTGTCTCGTTTATAGACTCACCTCTAGAAATCTGTGTATCAGATCTATTTATATATATAGGATAAGCTCCTAATCTAGATATAGCTACCTCGAATGAAAGTCTTGTCCTAGTGGAATGCTTCTCAAACAATAAACCTATAGATTTGCCCTTTAATTTACTTTTACTTTTCTTCTTAAAACTAACAATCTTCTTAAAGATTGCCTCGAACTCTTTTGAGCTTAAGTCTGATATTGATGATAACGATTTACTCATTTAATTCCCTTAAAGCAATATTAAATATACTAATAGATTTCTTTATTTCATTCAATTTAACATTAAGTGGTGGTAGGATTCTTATGTTTTTTTTCTCAGTTAGAATTACTAGTAACCCTAATCTCAAACAAATATCAGAGAAGTTCTTAGCTTTTATTGATGAATAAAATTCAATAGCCAATATAAGCCCTAAACCCCTAACCTCTTTAACTAACTTATTTCCAGACATTTTAACTAATTCACTAAGAAAAAAATCCCCACTCTTTACAACTTTCGACATAAAACTTTTTTTAGAGATTTGCTTGTAGCTTGCAAGTCCGGAGGACATTGCCAACGGATTCCCACCCATAGTTGTACCATGAGATCCAGGTGTCAAAAAATCAGAAACTTTGGGTGATGCTATCATAGCTCCACATGGAAGACCTCCACCTAATGCTTTTGCTAAAGTAACAATGTCGGGGTTTAAGTCATAGTGGTTATGGCAAAAGATTTTCCCTGTTCTTCCAATACCTACTTGAACTTCATCTAAAATGAATAGGATATTTTTCTTTCTACAAATATCTTGTATTGCTTTAAGAAAAGTTGGCGATCCAAATTTAACTCCTGCCTCACCTTGTATGGGTTCAACTATAATAGCTGCAATCTTCTTATTCTTGTTCACAATGTTTTCTAATTTCTTTATGTTATTAAACTCTGTATTTTTAAACCCTGGCAATAAAGGATAAAAACCATATTTATATTTTTTAGGCGAAGTTGCACTAAGTGACCCGAAAGTTCTTCCATGAAATGCCCCTGTAAAAGATAAAATAATATTTTTCTCCCCGTTAAAGACCCCCCATCTTCTTGCGAGCTTAAATGCAGCTTCATTTGCTTCCGTTCCGCTGTTACAGAAGAAGGCTTTATACCCTTTTTTCTCCTGCACTAAAGCTTTTGAGTAATCAACCTGCTCTTGGATAACAAATAAATTTGATATATGTGTGAACTTGTTAATTTGCTTTAGAATTGCTTTGTTTACTTGTGGATTCTGATGGCCCAGGTTATTAACAGCAATTCCAGAAATAAAGTCTAAGTATTTATTTCCATCGGAGTCCCACACGAATGACCCCTCTCCTCTAACTATCTTAATAGGAAGCCTTTGATAATTTTGAATCAAATATTTATTGCTTTCTGCTAAAATATTCTTTGCTTTTTTCACCATCACAATAGTATCTCTGTTCCTATCCCAGAATTAGTAAATGTTTCTAAAACTACAGCATGTGGAATCCTACCATCTATTATATGAGCCTTCTTGACACCGCCTGTTAAAGCATCCACTAAACACTTAACTTTAGGGACCATCCCTGACGCAATAGTACCATTCTTAACTAGTGATTTTGCTTGTTTCTTGCTTAAGGAAGAAATTAGTTTCTTGTTCTTATCTTTAATTCCTTCAACATTAGTTAACACAATAAGCTTTTCTGCTTTAAGCGAAGAAGCAATCTTAGAGGCCGCACTATCTCCATTAATATTAAAAGACAGGCCCTTAGTATTAGTCCCTATTGGGGCAATCACAGGGATATGTCCACTAGTCAAAAGCTCTTTAATTAATAATGTATTAACTTTGGTAATCTCGCCCACTCTTCCTAAATCAACACCTTTTCTTATTGGCTTCATTTTCTTCACTCTTAGTAATTCTCCATCAGCACCAGAAAGGCCTATGGCTGAGCCACCGTTGGAATTTATTTTTGAAACTATCTGCTTATTAACTTTTCTGCCTAATACCATCTCAACAATTTTCATTGTTTCGTCACATGTAATTCTTAACCCATCGACAAAACTGGTTTTAATATTGTTTTTTGATAAAGCCTTACTAATTTCATCTCCACCACCATGTACAACTACTGGATTAATTCCCACATATTTCATTAAGACTAAATCTCTAGAAAAATTGGAAAATTCTTTTGAGCCTATACTACCGCCAAACTTTAAAACAATTGTTTTGCCCCTAAATTTCTTAATATAAGGTAACGCCTCAATTAATGTTTTTGCACTTTTATTATAATCTTTCATAACATTCAAGGTACGAATTATATAGTATATTTAGTTAAATCTCTATCTATAATTAATAATCTCAGAATAAATATTAAAAGCCTTAAGCTTTAACATTTTCGCCCTTATAAAATTTATTAATTAAATTATACTTCTTTTTTATATCATTAACATGCTGATATACTTGGGTTGAAGTTATATTTTTGTGTCCTAACATCAATTTAACATCAACTGTCTTAGCGCCATTTAAAATCATATGAGTTGCAAAGGTATGCCTAAGGACATGTGGCGTGACTGTAAAACCTAAAAATTTTTGAGTATATTTCCTTACTACTCTATAGATTAAATGTCGGTCTATTGGAAAACCCTTTTCTGATAAGAAAAATGAATTTTCCGATATATAGTTCTGATTTCTGCCCCTTAAAGCTATATATTTAGACAAAATTGGCTTTAAGTAAATATTATCTATTGGAACACTGATTGTTCCACCTCCTTTCAAAAAAATATTGTCTATTCTTGTTAGTTGTTCATCCAAATCATTCAATTTAATATTGCCCAAAACAGAAGCTCGGACACCGGTAAAAATTAATAAAAAGATTATCGCTTTATCTCTAACTAAAGTTGTTTTCTCTTTGCTTTCATGACTAAAAGCTAAAAGTTTTTGGACAAAAGTTTTTAAATCATTAAATTCAAGATACTTTTTAAAATCATCACTTCTTGAAATGTTCCCCATAAAGCGGGATCTATCAAAAGTATGAACGAAATTAGTGCTAATCTTTTTCTCTCTAACTAAAAAAGACAACAATTTCGCGAAAGAAGACATTTTCCTATTCAAAGTCCTCTTTAGTTTTGCATTTAGTGCCTCACGATTTTTATATTTGTCGGACGAAATTATGCTCTCAAAATAATCTTCTAGATTTTGTTCGCCAAAAAGGCTTTCGAAAGAGGTATCCTTAGTAAATTCAGAATCAAAACCAATATAATTAAGATACACATCAATATCCCCCAAATAAGTTTCAATTGTGTTAATAGATAAATTATCAGTTTTTAAGAACTTCTTGTACTCAACTAATAGATGCTTCAACTCCATATTTGAATATAAATCAATTGAGATTAATTAGTCAATAAAGATATTCTTAAATTGAAGATATATTGTAAATATGAGATAATTAAATATGTATAAAGTCGGTGATAAAGCCGTTTATCCCTCCCATGGCTTAGTTACTATCTCTTCAATTGAGAGGAAAGAAATAGGAGGAATTTCTCACGATTTTTTAATTCTTGAAGTACCAGACAGCGATATAACAGTTATGATCCCAAAAAATTCTGTGCAAGCTAGAGGTCTTCGTCCTTTGGCTAAAAAAAGCGAGCTCAAGATTCTTTGGCTATTAATTGAGGGGAAAACTAAATATAAAATTGACGATACTTTAAGTTGGAACAAAAGATATAGGACCTACACTGAAAAGCTTAAAACGGGCAATATTATTATGGCTGGAGAAGTTTTTAGAGAAATTAATGATATATCAAAAAATAAAGAGCTATCTTTCGGTGAACAAAAGATTCTAGAGAACGCTTTTAACAGGCTTGTTAAAGAGCTAGCTGCTTCCTCAAAATCAAATGAGGAAACTATTTATTCTCAAGTAAAAAAACTGCTAACTAAGGATGAACTAATTAATATCTAGTTCTTTACCATCAGTCTTAATTGGAGATTTATAATTTAAGAACCTAAGAATTGTTGGAAATAGATCGACGGTTCTAATTTTGTCTTCGGTAACTTTTTTGTTCATTATTAACGGAACAAGCATATGCTCTTTCTTTAGGGAGCCATGCGATGACTTATGCTCAGGAATCTCAAAGTTATCTCTTAAATCAAATCCTTCATTAGAGCTAATTACTAAGTCGCCACACCTATTAGAGTTAAAAAGCTGGTGTATTTGTGTTAACGCATCGGGGTAGTCAGTATCAAAAGTTTTATCTAGAATTTCTTCGTAAGTAAGTAGTCCTTTAAGGTTTTTGTAATCAAAAGGGTCGTTAACCAAAGGTGTGTATTCCAACCCGCTTTCTTTGTCCTCTAACATAGCCATGCCTCTTATACTTCTTATTATAATTTGACTTTTTTCATTAATAAAAATTAATATGTCTATTCCAGGGTTTCTTACCAAATCTTCAATGATCTTCTCAGTGCCATTGAATGTTTTCCTCTTAGACCAGTCTTTTTCTTTTCTGAAATAAAGATGTGCCATTGAATTACCTGAAACCATAACTGCTGCATCAATATTTTTTATAAGTTTACTAAAGACAAGTGGGTAAGAGAAAACTTTAAAGCCCTGCTTCTTTAGAACATCAACGAGTTCTATATGGCAATTGGTATTTGAATGGCCATGATCACTTGTTACAATTAACAATGAATCGTCTAACTCGTTATTATCTTTTAATTTTTGAATAACTTTACCTAATTCGAAATCAAAACTTTTATATGAATCTAGTACTTCTTTGCTATCATGTCCATGAATATGTGAATTTGAATCGACGCCTAAATAGCAGCAAAAAATAAACTCCGCTTTTTTATCTAAAGAAGATAATAATTTTTTTGAAGATGTTAAGTCAATAGAACTTGAGCCAGAAAAGTGTGATTTAATCTTATAGTAGCCTTTTGATATTCTTGTCAAATCAAATTCCTTTTGAAGTCCACGAGTTATCTCATTAAATATTGATCTAGAGTTTTTAACTATCTCAAATATTGTCTTATTGGATTTCTTAATGTCATCGTTCAGGAGCAAGCCTTCAATTCCAACATAACTTCTATGAGCCATTAGAGAAAGCTTATTTTTAGAGAAATTTACTTTATCGAACCATCTGATACCAGGAAGATTAGCATTCCCTGGGAATAGTCCCATAAGAAAAGGAGTGTAAGCGGGTCCAGTAGTTGATGGAAATACAGATGTTGCTGAACTAATAGAACCACCATTGCTAATTAGCTCATTTAAATTAGGAAGATAGCCTAGGTCAAGATATTTTTCTACGGTATCTTTTCTGGCACCGTCCAACAATAAGAAAATTACTTTTTTCATAATAAAAAATAAAAATTTATTTTATTTTCTCCCACTCATCTTTTGATATAATGAAACCGTCACTATTTCTATAAACTTTTTCACCTTTAAATACCTCAGAAACCTCATCATCCCATCTTTCATTTCTAAGCCATCTTTGTGGGTGTGGAACAAACTTTTCATTCCCTGTTGTTTTATATAAATAATTAAATCTAGAAGCTAATTCTCTAGGCGAAAGATTAGTATCAATCTTCAAATATTCTGCCTTTGCTTTTTTCTTATCAACTTTTCTACCTAGCAAAAGTTTCCAAAATTCTTCAAACTCTTCTTCTCTTTTTTTTGACATAAATCTATTTAACTTATTAGGCTCCTACTATTATTTTATTTTCTATTAATAGTAAATCAACTCAAAGTCTTTGTAACTTATCTAATATTCTTATCAACTTTTTAATATGTTTAGATTCATGGTTTGCCATTAAAGTGATTCTTATTCTTGACTCTCCTTTTGGAACAGATGGTGGCCTAACTGCTGGTATGTAAATCTGATTTTTGAATAAAAACTCAGCAGATTTAAGTGTCTTTTTTTCGTCTCCTATTATAATTGGAATTATTGGTGTGCTGGTATCAACATAAGAGAAATTCGAACTTTTAAGAAAATCAGTGAGTTCATGAATATTATTAAATAGCTTTTTTCTAAGTTCTCTGTCTTCTTTGATTATTCTAATTGATTGAATAGAGGCTTCAAGTGCTGGGCCCGGGAGTGATGTATCAAAAATAAAAGACCTAGCTCTATTCTTTAAGAAGTCTATGAGCTTATTAGAACCTGCTATATAGCCTCCGACTGAACCTACCGCTTTAGAAAGGGTCCCCATGCATATATCAATCTTATTTTGAATGCCAAATAACTCTGTAGCACCACTCCCAGTTTTTCCAAGTACTCCTGTTGCATGAGCTTCATCTACCATTGATAAGCAATTATATTTCTTACACAAAAATACAATTTCATCTAAAGGAGCTATGTCGCCATCCATACTAAAAACAGTGTCAGTCAAGATCATTTTTCTAGAAGTAGATGAAGAGAATCTTTTTAACTTTTTTTCCAAATCTAGCATATCAGAGTGCTTATAAATAACTATCTTTGACTTTGATAGTCGGCTTCCATCAATTAAAGATGCATGATTAAGCTCATCACTAAAAATTATATCTCCTTTAGACATCAAACTCGATATGGTCCCTAAGTTTGCCAAGTAACCAGAGCTAAATACTATAGCGTCTTCAGTCTTTTTAAACTTCGCTATATCCGCTTCTAGCTTGTTGTGAAGGGCAGAAGTTCCAGTGACCAATCTTGAACCGCCAGTGCCGACACCAAATTTATTACTTGCTTTTATTGAGGAAGAGACAACCTCTGGATTGGTGGTCAAACCTAAATAATTATTTGATGC
>Ga0209252_1000376_pt1 | contig 35272 bp, 33 predicted proteins | sample SaaInlV_135m_DNA_3_FD_184673 | JGI IMG/M metagenome (GOLD analysis project Ga0209252, IMG submission 184673) | Marine microbial communities from expanding oxygen minimum zones in the Saanich Inlet - Saanich Inlet SI074_LV_100m_DNA (SPAdes) (version 2) | ecosystem: Environmental > Aquatic >... | reverse complement strand
AAGCACAGAAGAGATAGCACTTGCAAATGCAGAAGTAAAAGTGACCGTCATTGGATGTTCTCCAACCTTGCCTCTTATTCCATCTGTTCCAAATACTTTCATTCGATTTATGTTATTTTACTTAGTTAATTATGAAAATTGACTACATTATAGTCATTAAGTCTAATTAATCTAGTTAAGGTAAATTTTTTATTTAATTTAGCTAGAAAAAGTTAGTGCTGAGTAGCATGATCACCTATATTAGGTGTTTTATCATTGTCTTCATTCGAATTATCTTTATTTTCCCAATCATCAGGTAGTCTCGGTTCCTTATCGTTCATAATATCTTCAATCTGTAATTGTTCGATTGTTTCATATTTCATAAGAGCTTCAGACATTTTATGGAGACGTTTGATATTTTTTTTGAGTATTTCAGTGGCATGTTTATAAGTTTCATCAATTATTTTTCTAATTTCTTCATCTATTGTTTTGGCCGTGATATCTGAGACTTGCTTGGTCTGAGTGACTGACCTACCTAAGAATACTTCTCCTTCTTCTTCGCTGTAAGCTAGAGGCCCCAGTTTTTCTGATAAACCCCATTTTGTTACCATGTTTCTTGCTATTTCAGTGGCTCTTTCGATATCGTTAGATGCACCGGTTGTCACAGAATCTTTTCCAAAAATCAACTCTTCTGCAACCCTACCACCAAATAGACTTGTAATTTGCCCTATTAATCGTTTCTTACTCATACTATATCTATCTTGTTCAGGTAGAAACATGGTTACTCCTAGAGCCCTTCCTCTAGGTACGATTGTAACTTTGTAGACAGGATCGTGTTCTTCTAGGCTTAAGCCTACTATGGCATGACCAGCTTCATGATAGGCTGTTAAATTCTTTTCATCTTCACTCATCACTAAAGATCTTCTTTCAGCGCCCATCATTATTTTATCTTTTGCTTTATCTAGATCATCCATATTGATAAATTTTTTATTTGCTCTTGCAGCTAAAAGAGCGGATTCGTTAACTAAGTTAGCTAGATCTGCTCCTGAAAAGCCAGGTGTTCCCCTAGCTATAATGGAAGGTTTAACGTTTTTATCTAGAGGTACTTTTCTCATATGAACTTTCAATATTTGCTCTCTACCTCTAACATCAGGAAGTGGAACAACAACTTGCCTATCAAATCTACCTGGCCTTAACAAAGCAGAATCGAGTACGTCAGGTCTATTGGTTGCAGCAATAACTATCACTCCTGCATTATCTTCAAAACCATCCATTTCAACTAATAATTGATTTAGAGTTTGTTCTCTCTCGTCATGACCTCCTCCTAAACCAGCACCTCTTTGTCTTCCCACTGCATCTATTTCATCTATAAAGATTATGCAAGGAGAATGGGACTTAGCTTCTTGAAACATATCTCGGACTCTCGATGCGCCAACTCCTACGAACATTTCTACGAAATCTGATCCAGAAATAGTAAAAAACGGAACTTTAGCTTCTCCAGCAATTGCTCTAGCTAGGAGTGTTTTTCCTGTACCTGGAGAGCCTACCATAAGAACTCCTTTAGGCATTTTTCCACCCAATTTTTGAAACTTGTTTGGATCTTTGAGAAATTCTACGATTTCAACAACTTCCTCTTTTGACTCTTCTATACCTGCTACATCTGAAAAAGTAACATTTATCTGATCTTCTCCAAGGAGTCTTGCTTTGCTTTTTCCAAAAGACATTGCTCCTTTTCCTCCCCCTACTCCTCCTTGCATTTGTCTCATAAAGTATATCCATACTGCTATTAGAAGTATTACAGGAAAAGAGTTTATCAGTAAGCTAATAAAAAGATTTTGACTTTTGGGTGGTGTTGCACTGATTCTCACACCACTTTTATTCAGTTCACCAATTAAAGCTGTGTTATCAGTTTCTGGATTGTAAGTTAGGAAATTTTCACCGTTGAGTTTTTTTGCCTTTATTAAATCATTTTCAAAGACTACTTCACTAATACTACCAGTTCTTACAAGCTCCAAAAAAGTACTATAGTCAATTGTTTGTTGTCTTATTGCATTGGGCGAAAATGATTGGAAAAAGGTAAGCATAATTATACCTAGGACAATCCATACCATTGCGTTTTTAAATAAGTTATTCATTTTTTTGAATTATACCTAATGTTTTGGCCTATCATATAAGTTTCTTTACTGTCTTTCCTACAAGCATTCGGTTTAAAGAACTTAACAGTTTCAAAAGTTTCTCTACAATCTCTTGTAAAATCCTCAAATCCTAAGCCATGAAAGACCTTAATAATAATCTTACCATCATTAATAAGGGCGATTTTTGAAAATTCAAGGATACTTGTCACTAAGTCATAAAAAATATATTGATCTGTAACTTTGTTGCCAGTTTTATTTGGTGATATATCAGATAATATGATGTTAAATTTATTATCATTATTTTGAGCCAATATTAAATTCTGAATATTTTTTTTGGTGAAGTCTCCTTGGATAAAAGGAACACCATTTATGTTTTCCATAAAATTAATATCGTTTGCAATTAGATTTAATCTTTTATGATTTTTTTTAGTTATATATTGAGACCATCCACCAGGAGTTGATCCTAAATCAAGAACTGAAACATTCGATTTGAATAGATTTATTTTTTTATCAATTTCTTCAAGTTTAAAAGTTGATCTTGATCTAAAGCCTTTTGCTTTTGATTCTAAGAAGTATTTATCAAGAGATTGTTTTTGTCGCCAATGTTCTTTTGCCATTGATGATTAAACGTATTCAATTTTTATAATTTCGAAATTTTTTTGAGTATCCATCATATTAAACTCTATCAAGTCATTAATATTTTTACCCATTATAGCTTTAGCTAAAGGGGCTTTATAAGATAGAAGTCCAGATTCAATATTGGACTCATCTTCACCTACTATTTTGTAAGTTATTTCAGAATTATCATCAAGATTACAAAGACTAACAGTAGATCCAAATACAACTTTGTCAGTAACATTTAAGGTAGTCACATCTATCACTTGTGCATTTGATAATTTTGAATCTATATCTTTTATTCTTCCTTCTATAAAGCTTTGTTTCTCTTTAGCTGCATGATATTCAGCATTTTCTTTAAGATCGCCAAATTCTCTTGCTGTAGCTATTGCTTTAATTATGTTTGGTCGGTCTTCTGATTTAAGTTTTCTCAATTCGTCTCTCAGAGATGACTGTCCATTAATTGTCATTACAAATCTATCCATTTTTAATTACTTTATTGTATTTATAATTCTGAATTTTATTAATATCTATATTATTAAAGTAATCTAATGAATCTATAGTTGCAATAGCTGCTTCAAGACTTGTGTAATAAGTAACGTTTTTGATTACCGCTTCAGCTCTGATTGAAAACGATTCTTTTATGGATTGTTTTCCTTCGGTCGTATTGATTATTAGGTCAATTTCTTTGTTTTTTATTTTTTCAACAATATGAGGTTTCCCTTCATGAACTTTATTGATACATGAGCAATCAATGTTATTCTTTACTAAAAATTCATAAGTTCCTTTAGTCGCAATCAGTTTATATTGCTGATTAATTAATTTTTGAGAGATATTAATTAACTGTTGTGTTTTATCTGGTTCTCTTACAGAAATAAAAACACTGCCACTTAATGAAAATTCTGTGCCTGAAGCATATTGAGATTTTATATAAGCCTCACTAAAAGTCTTACCAGTACCCATTACTTCACCAGTTGATTTCATTTCTGGTCCAAGAATAGGATCAGTATCAGGAAATTTATTAAATGGAAAAACTGGACTTTTTACAGAGAAAAAGCCGGGTGTATGAGAAAACATTTCATTTTGTTCATTTAGTGATACACCAATCATCGCTTTAGCTGCTATTTTTGCTAATTGATTGCCTGTGGCCTTCGACACAAAAGGAACTGTTCTAGAAGCTCTAGGATTAACTTCAAGGATGAATATTTTATTCTTTCTAACAGCAAATTGTGCATTAACAAGTCCGATAACATTGAGTTTTTTTGTGAAAGCAATCATTTGTTTTATTAACTGATCTTGGATCTCAAGAGATAGTGTTATTGGTGGTATTGAGCATGCTGAATCTCCAGAATGAACACCTGCTTGTTCAATATGTTCCATAATTCCACCTATTAAAATATTTTCTCCATCTGATACAGCATCTATATCAACTTCAATGGCTTTATCTAGAAAATGATCAAGTAAAACTGGGGAGTCATTGGAAACTTTAACAGCTTCTTCCATATATTTATTGAGTTCATTATCATTATAAACAATATCCATGGCTCTTCCGCCTAATACATATGACGGCCTAACTACTAGTGGGTATTCAACTTTTGCTGCATTTTTGATGGCTTCTTCTTTAGTTCTAGCCACCTCGTTATAAGGTTGTAGTAAATCTAATTCAGTGACTATTTTCTTAAATCTTTCTCTATCTTCTGCTATATCAATAGATTCTGGTGATGTTCCTATAATAGGGGCTCCAGCTTCTTGGAGTTGCTTGGCAAGCTTTAGAGGCGTCTGACCGCCAAATTGAACAATTATTCCCTCTGGTTGTTCAATATTCACAATAGCCATTACATCTTCAAATGTTAAAGGTTCAAAATAAAGCCTGTCAGATGTGTCATAGTCAGTGGATACTGTTTCTGGGTTGCAATTGACCATTATAGATTCATATCCAGAATCGCTGACAGCAAAAGCAGCATGTACACAACAATAGTCAAATTCAATACCTTGTCCAATTCTATTGGGACCTCCTCCGAGGATCAGAATTTTTTTATTACTGGTTGGAAGAGATTCACATTCTTCTTCATACGTTGAATATAGATATGCTGTTGATGTTTCAAATTCTGCTGCACAAGTGTCTACTCTTTTGAATACAGGTTTAATTTTTAGTTCTTTTCTATAGTTATAAATATCAAGTTCTGAAACCGATATGAGTTCTGCTAATCTTATGTCCGAAAAACCTTTTCTTTTGAGCTGAAATAAAAGATCTTTGTCCAGTGTTTCTAGTGATAATTCTTTGACAGTTTGTTCGAGAGAAATAATTTCTTCTATGTATGACAAAAACCATGGGTCTATTTTTGTAAGGTATTGTATTTTATCTAATGACAGACCTTCTCTAAAAGCTTGTCCTAGGTATAATATTCTTTCAGCTGAAGGTGTAGTAATTAATTCTTCAATATTATTGGTATTATTTATTTCTGTGAAACCATAATGACCATTCTCAAGTCCCCTTAATGCTTTTTGCAATGATTCTTGGAAATTCCTCCCAATTGCCATTACTTCTCCTACAGATTTCATTTGTGTTGTTAATGTAGGATTAGCATTTGGAAATTTTTCAAACGTAAATTTTGGTATCTTAGTAACTACATAATCAATCGATGGTTCAAAAGAAGCGGGTGATCTTCCTCCTGTTATGTCATTTTTAAGCTCATCTAATGTAAATCCAACAGCAAGTTTAGCTGCAATTTTAGCAATAGGAAATCCTGTAGCTTTTGAAGCCAGAGCTGATGATCTAGAAACTCTCGGGTTCATCTCTATAATAATCATCCTTCCATTTTCAGGATTAATTGCAAATTGTACATTCGAACCACCTGTATCAACTCCAATTTTACGGAGCACTTTCAGAGAACAGTCTCTCATTATCTGGTATTCTTTGTCTGTAAGGGTTTGGGCTGGAGCAACTGTAATAGAGTCTCCAGTATGTACTCCCATAGGGTCTAAATTCTCAATAGAACAAATAATAATAGTGTTATCACTTTTATCTCTAACAACTTCCATTTCAAATTCTTTCCATCCAATTAAAGATTCTTCAATCAAAATTTCATTTGTGGGAGAGAGATCTAATCCTCTGGTTGTTATTTCGATGAGTTCTTTTTCGTTTGTTGCAACACCTCCACCTGAACCTCCCATAGTAAATGAAGGTCTAATAATAATTGGATACGAAATAGTGTTAGCTAAGTCTATAGCTTCATCTAGGTTATTTGCTAGACCTGATCGTGCTACATCAATATTTATTTCCTGCATAGCTTTTTTAAAAAGATCCCTATCCTCAGCTTTATCTATGGCTTCTTTAGTTGCACCTATTAATTCAACATTGTGAAGTTCTAGTATGCCTTTGCTAGCTAGATCTAGAGCTGTATTTAATGCTGTTTGACCACCCATAGTGGGCAATAAGGCATTTGGTTTTTCTTTTTGAATAATTGCTTCAACTGTTCTCCAATTAATAGGTTCTATATATATAGAATCTGCAATATCTGGATCTGTCATAATTGTTGCAGGATTTGAATTTACTAATATGACTCTATAGCCTTCTTTTTTTAAAGCTTTGCAAGCTTGTGTGCCTGAATAATCAAACTCACAGGCTTGACCTATAATTATTGGTCCTGCTCCTATAATTAATATTGATTGAATATCAGTTCTTTTTGGCATTTCTCATAAGTCCTAAAAAGTTTTCAAATAAGGAATAGACATCATGAGGACCAGGGCTTGCTTCTGGATGTCCCTGAAAACCCAATGCTGGTGATTCTAGTAATTGTATACCCTGAATTGAATTATCAAATAACGATCTATGGGTAATTTTAACATTTGCTGGGATTGTTTTTTCGTCAACTGTAAAGCCATGGTTTTGACTAGTAATTAATACTTTTCCAGTTAATAGATCTTTAACAGGATGGTTAGCTCCATGATGACCAAATTTCATTTTTCTTGTTTTTGCTCCACTTGCAATGGCTAACAACTGATGACCAAGACATATACCAAATATGGGTATTTTTTTAGTTATAAATGTTTTAATGGATTGAATAGCATATTCACAAGGTTCAGGATCTCCTGGTCCATTGGATAAAAATATACCATCTGGATTCATTGACATTACTTGAGCGGGTTTTGTTTTTGCAGGAACTACAATTATTTTGCAACCCATATTATTTAATATATTGAGAATGTTTTTCTTGATTCCAAAATCATAAGCAATAACTGTGAAGTCATAATTATTTTTTGTTTCATGAGAGCTTTCAAATGGATAAATTTCATTTGTAGATACTTCTTTCGCTAAATCCATACCATTGAGTCCACTAAATTTTTTTGCTTTAGTAATTAGATGATTAATATCGTTTGCATCAGATGCTATGCATGCTGATAACGAACCGTATTTTCTAATATGGTTTGTTAATTTTCTGGTGTCTATATCTGATATTGCAACAATATTTTCTTTAATTAGAAAATCGCTAAAATGAGTTTGATTTCTCCAGCTACTGGACAACAATGAAGCTTCTTTTACAACAAGACCTGAGGCAAAAGATTTTTCACTTTCGTAATCTTCTGTATTTGTGCCTGTATTTCCAATATGGGGGTATGTAAGAGTAATAATTTGTTTGTGGTAAGAAGGATCAGTTAATATTTCCTGATAACCTGTCATAGCTGTATTAAATACAATTTCACCAGTCGAATTACCTATAGCACCAATTGATATTCCTTTGAAAATTGTACCGTCTTCGAGTGCTAAAACTGCTTTTGTCAATTTTTTATATCTCTTTATTTAAAAAAAGGAAGAGCCTTAAAAAGGTTCTTCCTTAAAAAATGTATGGAACCCGTGATATCTTAGAGATAAATTATGATGATGTCACCTTTTAATTTTTTTGACTCTTAAAAGGAAGTTGAACAAAGTAAAAAAAATAATAGTAATGAAGATTATTGGAATAATAAGAAAAGGAGCATCTGGTAAAAAATTAGCCAAACTGTCTGTTTTTGGTATTTGTATAAGATACCAATAGTTCACAGGGGTACCTAATGAATAATTTAGAATATAAATAAATCGTAATGATATTAAAGAAATAATGTTTGTTTTAGATACTTTTTACTAATAATGAATTAAATTCCTATTTTATCAAAAAAGCTTTTTACACTAGATTTCCAGTTTTCCCTATTAGGACGATGCTCTTTAGAGCTTGATTTAAGAGAATTTTCAAAACTCTCTAACAATTCTTTTTGTTTTTTATTCAAGCTAACTGGTGTTTCAATTTGAACAGTACAATACAGATCACCAGTACTCCTATCCCTGTATGATTTAATGCCTTTTCCTTTAAGTCTAAATACTTTACCGGATTGTGTTTCCTCAGGTATTGTTAAGTTTACAGCACCATCTATTGTAGGTACTTTTAATACACCACCTAATACGGCTGTAGAAAAACTAGTCGGCACTTCACAAAATAAGTTGCTACCTTCCCTTTGGAAGATTCGATGTTTTTTTATATTAATATCTACAAATAAGTCACCAGATGGGCCTCCTTTAATTCCTGCTTCTCCTTCATTGGATAGTCTAATACGATCACTCTGGTCGACTCCTGCAGGTATTTTAATCGATATAGTTCTTTGTTTTTGAACCCTTCCCTGTCCCGAACATGATTGACAAGGGTCATTTATTGTTTGCCCAGCTCCTCTGCACTGAGGACATGTTTGTTGAAGTGTAAAAAATCCTTGTTGTACTCTAACGTTTCCCCTTCCATCACATTGTGGACAGACCGTTGGTGATGTTCCAGGTTTAGCTCCACTTCCTTTGCATGGTTCACATGAGCTCAAAGATGGTATATCTATATTTATTTTATCTCCAAATACTGCTTGTTCAAGTTCTAGTGAGAGTTCATACCTGAGATCTGAACCTCTTTGAGATTGATTTTGTTGACCTCCACTTCTCCTTCCACCAAATATATCACCAAACATGTCACCAAATATATCGTTGAATGAGTCCCCTGAATTGAATCCTCCACCCATTCCGCCTTGAGAATTAACGCCTGCATGACCATATTGATCATAAGCACCTCTCTTTTGGGGATTCGATAAAACTTCATAAGCTTCTTTTGCTTGTTTAAATTTAGCTTCAGACTGTTTATCATCTGGATTACGATCCGGATGATATTTCATTGCTTTTTTTCGATAAGCTTTCTTTATATCCGTTTCGCTTGAGTTTTTCTCAATACCTAAAGTTTTATAATAATCTGCTTTACTCATTTATATGGTCCAAATATATATAGGGCAAGTTTTACCTGCCCTATATTAAATTAATAAAAAGAATTAGTTACGATTTATTTTCTTCTTTCTTTGAGTCCTCTTCTACTTCTTCATATTCTGCTTCTACTACATCTTCGTCTTTAGCATCAGTTGTACTACTGTCATCATTATTGTTAGTCTTTGCCTGTGCTTCTTCGAATGCCTTCTGAGCCATGCCTACAGATGCTTCGCTTAAGGTTTTAATTTTTGTCTCTATAATATCTTTATCATCTTCTTTGAGTGCTTCTTTTAATTCTGATATTGCAGTTTCAATACTTGCTCTTTCTTCAGTTTCAACTTTTTCACCTAATTCATCTAGTGTTTTTTCAGTTGCATGTACTAACTGATCACCTTGATTCTTGATATCAACTGTTTCTCTGAATTTTTGATCCTCTTCAGCATTTGATTCTGCTTCTGAGATCATCTGTTCAATTTCATCATCAGACAAACCACTGGATGCTTGTATGACAATTTTTTGCTCTTTCCCAGTTTCTTTATCCTTAGCTGAAACATTAATAATTCCATTAGCATCTATATCGAAAATGACTTCAATTTGTGGTAAGCCTCTTGGTTTTGCTGGAATATCAGTTAGATCAAATCGACCTAATGATTTATTGTCTTGAGCTCTTTCTCTTTCACCTTGGAGCACATGTATTGTAACTGCTGTTTGATTGTCTTCAGCAGTAGAAAATACTTGGTCTGCTTTTGTCGGAATAGTGGTATTTTTTTCAATAAGCTTAGTTGTCACTCCTCCCAGTGTTTCGATACCAAGTGACAGTGGCGTCACATCCAGTAGTAAAACATCTTTAACATCACCTGATAGCACTCCTCCTTGAATTCCTGCACCCATAGCAACAGCTTCATCTGGATTAACATCTTTTCTTGGTTCTTGCCCAAAAAATGATTTTACTTCATCTTGGACTTTAGGCATTCTTGTTTGACCACCAACAAGAATGACATCGTTAATGTCTGAAACTTTTAGGCCAGCGTCTTTTAAAGCTATCTTACAAGGCTCAATTGTTTGAACTACTAAATCCTCTACAAGAGATTCAAGTTTTGCCCTAGTCAGAGTCATATTTAAATGTTTGGGTCCTGAAGAATCAGCTGTTAAGTACGGTAAATTAATATCAGTCTGAGCTTGATTGGATAGCTCAATTTTTGCTTTTTCAGCAGCTTCTTTGAGCCTTTGCACAGCTTGTGCGTCATTATTAATATCCATGCCTGTTTGTTTAGTGAATTCTGATAATAAATGTTCCATGATTCTTCGATCAAAGTCTTCTCCACCAAGGAATGTATCGCCATTCGTCGCTAAAACTTCAAATTGGTTTTCACCTTCTACATCAGCAATCTCAATAATGGAAACGTCAAATGTACCTCCTCCAAGATCATAAACAGCTATCTTTCTATCCCCTCTTTTTTTATCAAGGCCATAAGCTAAAGCAGCTGCTGTTGGTTCATTGATAATCCTCTTCACGTCTAGACCTGCAATTTTTCCTGCATCTTTGGTTGCTTGTCTTTGAGAGTCATTAAAATATGCAGGGACTGTAACCACAGCTTCTGTAATTTTTTCTCCTAGGTAGTTTTCAGCTGTTTCTTTCATTTTTCTTAAAACTTCTGCTGAAACTGCTGGTGGCGATATTTCTTTATCATTGACTTTAACCCACGCATCTCCATTCTTAGCTTTTAGAATTTTATATGGAACCTTATCCATATCTTTCTTCACTAACTGGTCATCAAATTTTCGTCCAATAAGTCTCTTAATAGCGAATAATGTATTCTCTGGGTTGCTTACCGCTTGTCTTTTTGCTGATTGGCCAACCAAAGATCTATCATCATCATTAGTGAAAGCAACAATAGAAGGGGTTGTTCTATCGCCTTCACTATTTTCAATTACTTTTGCTTGATCACCATCCATTATGGCAACACATGAATTAGTAGTTCCTAAATCTATACCTATAACTCTAGACATAATTTACTCCAAAAAAGTTTTGTTAATCTCTTTATATGAACGAGTAATATTTTTTCAAGTCTAAAGTATTATTATTTTTTATTATCTGAGCTGACTATAACTCTAGCTGGTCTGAGTAGGCGCTGTTGAAGTCTATAGCCTTTTTGAATAACCTCAATAATATATCCAGGTTTAGTATTTTGATCTTCAGCCATAGTTATTACTTCATGAAACGATGAATCATATTGCATGCCTTCTGGGTTGATAGTTTCTATCGAAAGTTTCTCTAAGATGCTGTTTAAAAGTTGAAAAGTTGAGGATTGTCCTTCAATGAAGGTTTCCACTCCTTTTTTTGTTGAGGTATCAACTTTTAATCCCAGCTCAAAACTATCTATTACAGGAAGTATTTCTTGTATTACTCTTTCAATAGAGCCTCTGCTTGCATTTTCAATATCTTTAAAAGTACGCTTTCTTAAGTTTTCTATTTCAGCTTGCAATCTTAGTACTTTTTCCCAATTTTCTTTAGCTTCTTTTTGAGCCACCAATAGTGGGTCAATAATTTCTTCAGCTTTCTCTTCTGTTGTTAAATCTTCTTGTTGATTTTGTTCTTGATCAATAGATTGTTCATCTTTATTGAAAATCTCATCTTTAATTTTTTCATTCATAGTTTTTCCTCATATCACGTTATAAGGTTTATTTTTATGATTTCAATGATTGGCTTAATATTTTTGCAGTTATATCAACAATGGGGATAACTTTTTGATAAGCAATACGGGTTGGTCCAATAACACCTAAAACACCTATAGCCCCTTCTTCTGTTGTATAAGGAGAAGTTATTAGACTGCAATTATTAAACATTTTATAGCCAGATTCTTCACCTATGAAGATTTGAATATTACTCGTAGACATACTTTTTTCTAATAAGTGAAGTATCTCTTGTTTTTCATTGAAAGCATCAAATAAAGATTTAAGCTGACTTATATCGGATAATTCATCAAAGTCTAGTAATCTATTTTCGCCACTGAGTATGTATTCGTCTGAATTTCCTTCATCTGAGACTTCTTCAGCAATATTCACTATGTCATTCATTAGAGAATTTGCCAATTCTTTAGTTTTCTTTAACTGTGTAAGCAAATCGTTTTTAATGTAATTGAAGCTTCTTCCGATATAGTTTTGATTGATGTAATTAGAAGTGAGCCTCAATTCATCTCGAGTATATTCTCTTTGCATCTGCAAAATTCGATTTTCAACCTCAGAGTCATTAATGACCAATATAGCTAGGATTCTCTTTTCTGATAATGGAATAAAGTCTATTTCTTTTAACCTTGATATGTCTTGTTTAGGGACAGTAACAATGCCAGCCAACTGAGTAATAGCAGATAATGCTGAAGAGACATTCTTAGCTAGTGCTCTACTACTTGATTCTTTCCCAATGACTTTTCGTTTAATGGATTCTACTTCTCTATTGTTTACAGGTTGCAGTTGAAGCAAGCTATCGATAAAGAAACGATAGCCTTTTGATGTTGGTATCCTCCCAGCTGAGGTATGAGGTGAAGCAATAAAACCTAGGCTTTCTAGATCTGACATTACATTTCTAATAGATGCAGGGCTTAAATCTATATGTTCAGACATGGATAAACTTTTAGATCCAATTGGAATTCCATCAGCTATGTATTTATCAATAATGACTGATAGGATTTCTTTTGCTCTTCCAGATGGCGTTGTATTTTTTTCACTATCCATTAAAAGTAATAGTCCTAAACTTAGATCGTAATAATTTGTTATCATTTCCAATTAATAATAACTAGTCAAGAACAATATCAATGAAACCTTTTAAAAATATTCTTTTCGTACTAAATTTTGGTGAGAAGAAATCAATTAATAGCTTGAAAGCACTACTGAAAAAGAAGTTCAGTGATGAGATATCAATACAGATATACAATACATCGTCTTCCAACACAGATATATGCCAAATTAGTAAAGTAAAGGTTATCAATGAATCAAATATAGATTCAAGCGATCTTATAATTTCCATAGGTGGTGATGGAACAATGCTTAAGTCGGCTAAACTTTCTTATAAGTACAATATCCCAGTCACAGGTATTAACAAAGGTAGGCTAGGCTTTTTAACTGATATCAATCCTTCTGACTCTTACAAAACTTTAAATGATCTTTTATTAGGCAAATTTAAAACAGAAAATCGATTACTCATAGAGACTATAATAAATAATGGTAATGATCAGAAATCTATAGGTATAGCGCTTAATGATGTAGCAATCAGAAGAAAAGAAACTGGCCGAATGATGCAAGTCACAACTGCTATCGATGGCAACTATATCAATAAACATGAAGGAGATGGTTTTATTGTATCAACTCCAACAGGTTCCACCGCTTATTCCTTAAGTTGCGGAGGCCCAATATTAAAACCAGATGTAGAAGCATTAATATTAGTACCTATTTGCCCACATTCACTTAATGATAGGCCTATGGTTATACCGTCTAATTCAGAAATCTTAATAGAACCAATTTTAGTCAATGAAGAAATTGCAGAAATTGCTCTAGATGGAGATTCTAATTATGAGATTAAACAAGGAGAAACAATTACAATTAATGCAACAAAGAGACCTATAAAATTAATTCATCCAGAAGATTATGATTATTTTGATGTGCTAAGATCTAAGTTGCTCTGGGGCTCTAATAAAAAGAAGAATTAAAAAAGGGAAATATCAGAATATGAAAAAATTGCTTTTATTATCTTTAGTTATTTTAAACATCTCGTGTGTTTATAGACCAAACTTACAGCAAGGGAATCTATTGAACTTAGAAAATCTAGATCGAATAGAAGTAGGTATGACAAAAAGTCAGATTAGATACTTACTAGGTGGTCCTGTGATAGGAACCCCTTATGAATCTGAACGTTGGGATTACATATATTTATTTCAGCCTCGCATGAATACTGATAATAATGAGAGCCAACGTTATTGGTTAATAGTCAATTTTACAAATGGTTTAGTGTCATCAATAGAGAAAGACGTAGCGACTGAAGACAGTTAGTTTCTTTGTGATTTAATCTGTCTTCTAAAGGCTTCTATAAATTTTTCAATAAAAGTATTAATATTTTTTTTAATTAATAGAGCAATTAAAGGATTTAAAACTGTGTATTCCATTGAATACTTAATTTGAGTTGAGCTAGATGTTGTTTCACTGAATAACCAAAGTGCATTAAATTTACTAAAAGGTCCATCTATTAATTTCATTTGAATGCTTTCATATTTAGTATTTTTATTTTTAGTACAAATTGAAATCTTCATCCTGTAGAAATCGAAATTTATTCTTGCAGTTATAATGTCATTGTCTATAGACATTATTGTGGTTGAAATACAGTAGGGTAAAAAATCTGGATAATGGTTTATATTTGCAATAACGCTGTAGATGTTTTCGACAGGTTCATCTATATTTATAGTCTTTTCAAAGTATTCCAAATTTAAATTATCCCAATAAAATTTATCAATATTATGATTACTGCCAATGGTGCAATATATTTAGCAAGGAATTGCCAAATTCTATACTGAAGTATTGTTGTGTCTTGTAATTCATTTTTAGATGATTTATTGCTCATAAACCAGCTAGTAAAAATAGTAAATAGCAGTCCGCTAATTGGTAATAAAATATTGCTAGCAAAGAAATCAATATTATCAAATATCGTACCTTTCCAGAATGTAAAATTGGATAAATTATTAAATGATAAAATAGTAAATAAACCCATAAACCATATCAATAAACCCATTAAAATGGCTGCAGTTAAACGGTTTATTTTTGTACTTTCTATTAGCCAGGCAACCGAAGGCTCTAATAGACTGATTGCAGATGTTAGTGCGGCAAATGATATTAAAACAAAAAACAAAGCTCCAAATAGAATCCCACCGTCAATTTGTCCAAATGCTAATGGCAGAGTTTGAAAAATTAAACCTGGGCCAGCGGCTGGATCTAAGTTATTCGCAAACACAATAGGAAATATAATTAAGCCTGCAAATAAGGCAATAAAAGTATCACACAGGACAATAATTATAGAGGTTTTAAAAATTGATTCATGATTTTGAAGATAAGCTCCATACATGACAACGCAGCCCATTCCTAAACTCAATGTAAAGAAGGCATGTCCCATTGCAACTAATATAGCTGAAGGTGTAATTATAGAAAAATCAGGCTTAAATAAAAAAGAGAGACCTTCTGAGAAATTACCTTGAGTGACAGAATAATATAATAATATGACCATTATAATTAATAGAGAAGGCATCATAAAATAGACAGCTTTCTCAAGACCATTTTTTACACCTTTTGAAATAATTGTCACAGTTAGCGTCATGAAAACTGTATGATAGATTAATTGTTTTGATATAGACGCAGTCAATTGACTAAATACTGTATTGACTTCTATAGCATTGGTTTCTATAAATAATCCTTGCAGTGTTAGTAAGAAATAATGGAATGTCCAACCCGCAATAACACTATAAAAAGATAAGATTAAGAAACCAGCAAGCAATCCTATAAAGCCAACAATTTTCCAACCGCTACTGCCCGTTTCCTCTACACCTAATATTTTCATTGATGTGATAGGATTCCTTCTACCTTTACGTCCAATCATAATTTCAGAAATCATTATAGGTAATCCAATAGAGAAAATGCATATCAGATAAACTATAACAAATGCACCTCCACCATTGACTCCTACAATATAAGGAAACTTCCAAATATTTCCTAAGCCAATAGCTGATCCACTAACAGCTAGTATAAACATAAGCCTTGAAGACCAATGTCCATGAAGAGATTTTCTTTCTATATTAGAGATATTTTTATTCCTTTATCAATAAAAGATATAATTAGAACTGCAAGGTTAGTTTAAGCATAATTAAAATAAACATAATGGCAACAACAATTACGGATAATAGAAAAGCATTATTTGATTTTTTCATAGAAGAAAAAATTGAAGCTGGTCTGGTACTTAAAGGTTGGGAAGTCAAAAGTCTAAGGGCGAATAGAGGGAACATTAAAGAAAGTTATGCAATTTTAAGACAAAATGAAGTCTTTCTTATAGGTGCTCACTTTTCACCATTACCGAATGCTAATATCTTGGATGAAGAAGAAGTGACCAGAACCAGAAAACTATTACTAAACAGTAGGGAGATATCTAAAATAAGCACCTTTATTCAGCAAAAAGGTTACACTCTTATTCCACTTTCCTTATATTGGAAAAGAGGCAATGTAAAAATACAGATTGGTTTAGCAAAAGGTAGAAAAAAGCAAGATAAAAGAGCATTAATCAAAGAGCGTGACTGGAAACTTGATAAAGAAAGGCTTAGCAAGCAGAAATATAATAGATGAAAATAAAGCAAACATTCAGCCTCTTTTTTTTAGTTTTATTATATCAACAATCCTTACTTGCTGAACACATATGCCATACAAAAGTAGATGACCTTGGAAAAGAAATTCCTATGATGATGGACATGTCAAATATGGATCTGAAGTTTAATCAAATTAAACAAAATTTACCCAATTTATCTAAACTTGATAATTTACAGCTTCAAAAAATTATGAAATCTATGGGTCCTAATTATTATTGGCCCATAAACAATGGAAAATCATCAAAACATGGTGTCCTAATTATGGCGCATGGATATGGTTCTGATGGAGATTTAGATCTTTTTAATAGTTTAAAAAATTTCAACCCTAACTATGAAATTATACTAACAATGGGCATGAGCATGATGACTTCTAAGCATGTTATTTGTTCAGTTCAACGATTAATGAATAGTGGTATTGAATCAATCTATATTGTTCCAATTAGTAGTACTCCATATAACACCCTCGTAAGACAATGGAGATATATTTTTAATCTGGAAAAAAACTATTCATATGCTGATGTAGATGTTTTAGCGTCTAATACATTTAAATATATAGAACCTATTAGTGATGATGCAATAGCTAAGGAAATTATTTTAGAGTACGCAAACGAAATTAGTACAAATCAGGAAAACGAAGTCGTTATAATCATTGCACATGGACCCGTGAGTCAAGCTGATAACGTACAAGAATTATTAATTATGAATAATATAGCTGATTATATTTCCAATAATTCTAATTTTTCTGAAGTTAGATCATTTACATTGCAAGACGATGCAGGCAAGGCCATAAGAGACAATAATATTAATAATATTAGACAGTATATTAAGAACTCATCAATGCAGGGAAAACGTGTTCTGGTTGTATCTAATCTCATGTCTGGAAAAGGAATACAAAAAAATATAGAAAAGGATCTGAATGGCCTTAATTATACCTTTAACTCAAAAGGACTTCTTACTCATCCAAAATTTAAAATTTGGATTGAAGACTCAATTACAAAATAAAGTAAATATGAAACTTTAAACTTTGAATCCTTCTTGAGATAATTATTCTATATTATTAATAAAGGGGGCGACAAGGTTTCGACGTTGATACTGAAGTTTTATGTGCATGTCGAGGTTCAGGATCCTCGTTAAACAGTCTGAAATAACTTAGTTGCAAATAACGACAACTACGCACTAGCTGCTTAAATCCAGCTGGCATCAATACTTTTCTACTTGGAGAGACTTATTGATGACATTTAACCAAGATCGTGATTATTCTCTTTCTTGCAGATAATCATTAAACATAAGTCGAGAAATCGTTTAATAATAGCCTTCCTTTCGGCTTTTATTAAATTAAATAAAAAGAAGATCTGGATAAACATGTAGAGCATTTTATGAATGGTTAGCGGACGCGGGTTCGATTCCCGCCGCCTCCAGTGTTTAAAGACTAAAAAACTAACCCATTTATTGAGTAAAAGATTGGAAAAAGATAATATGAAAAATTATAAAGGACACAAATATGACTACTTTCTCTAGAAACATCAACTTACTAATACTATTTATATCACTAGCCATACCTTTGACATCATTTGCTAAATCTTCAGCAGAAATTGATGCGGCTATCGAAAGTGCTTTGGAAAGATTTTCAGAAGAGATTCAAGGTAGTGATTCCTATTTAGATGGTTCTAGAGGAATATTAGTTATCCCAAAAATGATCAAAGCAGGAGTAATTTTGGGAATGGAGTATGGTGAAGGAGCCTTAATTGTTGATGATGTTAAAGTACAATACTTTAGAGCATTTACAACCTCACTAGGTTTGCAAGTTGGAGTTGGATCAAAAGATTTAATAATCTTATTTTTTGATGATACTGCAATGGATGATTTTTTATACAGTTCGGGCTGGGAAGTTGGTGTGGATGGATCGATTGCTTTTCTTTCCATGGGAATTGGAGGATCTATTGATACCATAGAGAGTCAAGACCCAATCGTTGGATTTGTTTTTGGCCATAAAGGATTGATCGCTGGAATGAGCATGGAAGGAACGAAATTTACTAAAATATGGCCTAATGCTGACACAGATAATGAACAAGATGAAATTGATGAATTCAATGAAGAAGTAATAGAATAAAACATGCTTACTGCCCCTCTTCACTCACTGTTTTCAAGAAGACAATTATTTAAAAACACATCAACTGCTCTTGCTGCTTCCGCAGTATTTTTTCCTGGGAGAGACTTAATGGCAAACCCTGTTTTAGACTTCAAAGACCCATATGATAATTTATATGCTTTTGCTAAACTTTGGGGGAGTTATGATGATAAGCCTGTTTATGGTGGTTTTGACGGTATTCAATATGCAAGAATTGGTACTAATAGACTGATACCTCTATTCGGATATGTTGGATTCGGCAGTACTCAATCTAGAATAAATGATGATAAGACAGTCAATATTAGAGGATGTGAAGGCGGTTATTTCACGGATCTAAAAACTGGTAAAATAATTGACCATTGGAATAATCCATGGACTGGCGAAACTGTAGATATATTTCCTTTTGTTAGTAATAAAATGAGAGCCCACTTGACGGCTGAAATGCCAAAATTTGCTATGGGAAATATTAAAATCGATGAAGCAACAATTATGAATGAAGCTGATACATTAAACAGTGATGGTCCAATTCCATTTATTCTTCCCTGGAAAAAAATAGGTAATCAATATTTACTCTCATGGGATTATTGCCATGAATATACAAATCCTGTTAGCAAGGATAAATGGCCTAAAGCACATACTTCTGAAATTATTAATCCAACTGAGCATTTTAGTTTTTATACCCCATTTGATGAAATGAACGATAGATCTGTGCTTTCAGCATCATTTCATGCAGGGTTTATGAGAACTGCTCCTTGGTGGCCTTGGATGAAAATGGGACAATCAGATATCGATGGGTGTATGTTTGGTCGAATGCACAGTTATCAAATCACCGGAACACTTGATGATATTCCCATCGAGGTATTAAAAAGAGTGGAAAAAGATCACCCAGATTATCTAGAAAAACTTACTGGATGGGGTAATACTATACCAAGAGGGACTTGGGAAGCCTATGCTGAAGAGGTTTCACCAGAAATTATATAAATTGCTCATGAAGATAATCTCTAACCACATTACTCTTTGTATAATACTATTAAGTCTTTTTGGTTGTTCACAATCGCTAATTGTAATAACCAACATACCTTCTCCCTTAGTAGAGCAATTAGGTGATACCAAAGTCTTAGTTAAATACGATGAAAATATTATTAACTACCAATTTAAAAGCACAAATATTGAAGCAAATGAATCGCCTTGGGTAATAGAATTCAATGACTCACATAAAAAGCTTTTTGATCAAGTTTTAAACAGTTTCTTTAGTGAACTAATCCAGATAGAAACTATGGACGAATCATTGGATGACAGTGAATATATCAAAATAAATATAAAATTGGATAAATTTGAGTTTCTAACTCCTTCTTTAGCATCTAATGATAACTATTCTGTCTGGTTAAAATACACTATCGAAGTAAAAAATGAAAAAACAGAATATTCAAAAAAATGGGTTATAACTGGCTATGGAGAACAAGGAACTGCTTCACTAAATCAAAATAAGGCATTGATTAATGCAATAGATCTAGCCATTCGAGATACAGGAGCAAACTTAACAATTAAAATAGAAAAAGAAATGGACTTTATAATAGGCACAATTAATTAATGAAAAGAACTAATACATGGTTGCTTTTATTGCTAGGATTTTTCATTAGTTCTTGTTCAACGACAAGAGTCGATGAGGAGGTTAACTTACCTTTTGAATTGATTAAAGGACAATCCATAGTGATTCTTTCAGATAGTTATCATACTGGTAATAAGACTGAGTATGATTTTATGGAGTGCTTAAATAAAAATCTTAAACGAAAACAAAATAAGTTTAATTTAATACCAACAAATCAATTTAAAGATAATTTCTACCCCTGGTTCGAACCGAGTACAGCGCCTCAAAATGCTGAACAATTACCTAAGTTTTTAAACAAAGATATAATTCGAAATAAACTAGATGACTTAAAAATAAAATACATCATTAATATCACAGGAGAAACTACTACTAATTCAAGTTCTGGAGCTCTTTCTTGTGCAGCTGGTCCGGGTGGCGGGGGTTGCTTTGGTTTTGCTTGGTGGGATGATACTTCCTCTTACAAAGCCTCTGTTTGGGATTTAAATCAAGCAGTAGCCGTAGGAAATGTCTCAACCAGTGTCACTGGGACGTCTGTCATTCCAGCTGTAATAATACCAATACCAATACTAGCAAGAACACAGTCCAATGCTTGTGATGGGCTATCTGATCAAATACTTGCTTTCTTTAACTAAATAAAAAACTGTACAATAATCAAAAAAATATACGTATTGCTATACATATGATAATGAATGACTTTAAATTACTCTTAGTGTTGATTGTAGTGCTTTTTTCTCCAATCACATTAGCCAATGACTCAAATAATACTGTTCCTTCGTTATTGAGTAATAATCCTGAGCACAGTCATTTATTAAAGTTAATCACAGCAATATCTGAACAAGGTCACTTTTCTAAAGAAAAAATTACTAATGAGACTTCATATTTGATACTTAAAAGCTATTTAAATACGTTGGATTCCCGGAAAATGTATTTTGTGCAATCTGATATTAATTATTTCCAAAGATACCGTTATAAAATTGATGATGCTTTAAAAAATGGCAATCTAGAACCTATATTTGATATTTTTAGAATCTATAGGCTAAGAGTTCAACAACGCATTGAGTATTCCATGCAATCAATAGAATCAACTAACGATTTTTTAGCAAATGAAGAATATGATTTCAGTAAAAAAAACACACAATGGGAAAAAGATAACTCAATACTAGATCTATCATGGAATAAGAAAACGAAAAATGAATTACTCTCAATCGTGTTAGCAGGTCAAACAATTGAAAAAGCTAAGAAAACACTAAACAAACGATATTTAAAGTACCTCAGTCGAATCAATGATTACGATAGCGACGATGTTCTTGATATATTTTTAAACTCTTATGTCCATTTTTTAGACCCGCATTCAAATTACCTTAATCCAAACCGAGCTGAAGAATATGAAATTCAAACAACACTCTCATATCAAGGTATAGGAGCTAGTTTGGAACTCAACGAAGATTATGTTCAGGTTCAAGCAATCATTCCAGGAAGCCCCGCTTCTAAAAATGGAGAACTAAAACCTTTGGATAAAATAATCGGTATCCTAGACGATGAAAATAATAATCTTATCGATGTTATAGGCTGGGAGTTAGATGAAGTTGTAAAGCTTATCAGAGGTCCAAAAAATACAAATATAACACTTCAAATACTTCCCACTGGTTCAAATCCTGATGGAAACCCATATTTATTAACTCTAGAACGTGATGAAGTTGAATTAGAACAACAAGCAGCTTCAAGTTATATTGAGACCATAGAGAATACTGAAGGCACCTACTCTATTGGCGTTATAAAAATTCCTAGCTTTTATCAAGATTTCACGGCTAGAAGACGAGGCGATAAAGACTATAGGAGCACAACACTTGATGTAAAGAAAATAGTTAATAACCTCATTGATATCGGTATTGATGCTTTGACTATAGACTTAAGAGGTAATTCAGGTGGATTATTAGACGAAGCCGCTTCTTTAACAGGATTATTCATAAATGATGGCCCGTTGGTCCAATTGAAAGACACTAATGAAAATATTGATATTATTAATGATCCGATTCCAGGAACTATTTATGAAGGACCCTTAGTCGTGTTGATTGATCGATTTAGTGCATCAGCATCAGAAATATTTGCAGGTGCAATCCAAGATTACTCGAGAGGAATAATACTTGGTCAAAAAACATATGGAAAAGGAAGCGTTCAGAGTTTATATCCTTTGGATAAATATTCTCGTTTTACCTCAAAAAAAGGCTTTGGACAACTGACATTAACAGTGGCTAAATACTATCGCGTCACTGGAGTAGGCACACAAAATAAAGGTGTGGAACCTGATATATTATTGCCATCATTTATCGATGAAAATTTAATAGGCGAGGAAACCAAAGAAAATGCACTTCCCTGGGATAAGATTGAACCATTAATATTTAGCAGTAATAATCCCTTGAGACAGTCAATACAATATATTGAAAATAGTTATAATTCTCGAGCAAAAGATAATCTACCCCTTGATTATTTAAAAGAAGACATTGAGCGTTCTTTTACACAAAGAAATAACTCAATTGTGTCTTTAAATATCAATACAAGAAATGCTTCAAGGGAACAAATACTTAAAGATAATAAAGACAGAAGAGCCATTAGACTGGATACCTTGGGTTATGAAGAAGAATCTTTCGATGATTTTAGAAATCAAACAATACTCAATGAAATTTATAATATGATTATCGATTATATTAATTATTTAAATCAAAATTCTCTAAACGATTCGCAAGACTTATTCGTTGAAGCATCTAACTGAAAGTTAATACTATCCTTTGGGCCAATTCTGATGGTGTATATCAATATTAAATGGATGGCTATGAGTGACTAATAAATGTTTATGTTCATGCTCATGTTCTTTGTCATCATTTTTAAATTCATGATGATGCTTATGATGTTCATCCTCATGTAAATGAGTGTGTGCATGTATTAATTCTTTATGTTCATGTTTAAGGGTGGTTGATTCTTCTTTAGGCCAAAATAAAATACTATAGATTAAACAAATAGTAATAATGGATGCTAGAAAAGCAGACGTAAAGCTAAATCCGAAAATCAAAGCCAACTGCCCTGCTGCTAAATATCCAAAAAACCAACAGATGTGTGATAAAGCGAATTGTGCTGAGAAATAAGCTGTCCTATCTTTTGGGTTAGAAGACATATTGACAATTATACCTGCTGGTATTTGAGACAATGAAAGACCCAACCCAGTAAAAAACCAACAAACCAATGAAGGTATCATTGATAGTTCTAATGACATAATGGCAAGAGACATGGCTGTAATAGAGACTCCGCCTTGGATAATAGTCTTATTCTCTAATTTTATTGAAAGACTGGGGTAAATCAATGCAGCAATCATGGACCCTGATCCTGATAGTGCAAAAAATATAGCAACTGTACTATCGAGTCCACCTAGATAATCTTTTACATAGATAACCGTATTAACAATGATCATAGAGCTAGCACTGGCTATCCCAACATACAATATTAGTAACGATCTTAATCGAGGTGTTTTGAGGTAGGAAACAACTCCAAAAGTAATTTCATTCCATAAGTTACCAGTTCTTTCGACAGTCTTAGTTTTAGGAATTAAGGTTATTACGATAATCATTGCTGAAACAACAAAGGCAAAAGAATTTAAAATAAACAAGCTCGAAAAAGAGAAATACAATAACGCTATCCCTGCAAGAGTAGGACTAAGAAGAACTTCTAGATCATAGGCAAGTCTCGAATAAGACAAAGCTTTGCCGTATTGTTTCTCATCTTCTAGAATGTCTGGAATAACTGCTTGGAATACAGGCTTAAATCCTGCTGAAAATAAATTTAATAGGAATATTAAAATATAGATATGCCATATTTCACTTACAAAAGGCATCAATAAGACGATTAAAGCTCTAAAGATATCCATAACTATCATGAATTTCTTTCTGGCAAACCTATGAACTAAACCTCCAATAATTGGTGAAAAAAATATATAAGCAATCATTTTGCACGCTAAGGCAATACCAAGAACTGCCCCTGCATTACTACCTGACATATCATAAGCAAGTAAGGATAGCCCAATTGTTGATAGCCCTGTTCCAACAAGAGCTACTATCTGAGCTGTAAAGAGTTTCGCAAATGTGACATTATTTAAAGGATTATTTTGTTTCATTTTTCAAAGATTGATAACGTTGAATCATATTTAACCATTGATTTAAAACTGAATTAATTGCATATTTTTTATCGATAGTTTCGTTTTGTGTCTGTTTATAATGTCGTTCATTAAGTATCTTTGAAGGATGATTTTTACTTTCATTAATCATTTGAACTTCAATAATACTAGCGTCTTTATACACTCTAAAACTTATTGTAAATGGAAAAACATGGACAGCAGAATGATGACAGACCCTATCATCATAGTTCATAGAACATTCAAATGTGAATCGAGATAATGGCTTAATAATAAGGTTTATGGATGGCAGATCTATATTGGAAATCAATAGTTCTAGTTGATTACCTTCCAGGTGATCTTTTATTTTCAATTTATCAAGAGGTATTAAAATTGTTGTCTTGAATAGTTTATAGTTTGTTTCATAAAGTTTATGGAGTTCACTAGCCTTAGCAGCAAGGTTTGAGTTAGTATTAGGTTGGACTTGTTTTGTTTTAATAATCACAATGTTTTTAATAAATATTACATAATAATACTAAATAAATAAAAAAATAACATCGGGAGAACACTATGACGATTGCCTACACTTGCATTATAATTTGCATATTTATTCCTTTTTTTCTAGCTGGTTATTCCAAGAAATATTCTACGATTAAATACGATAATAATTTAGCAAGAAATCATGTTTCACAATTATCAGGAAAATCTTTAAACGCTTACAATGCTGAGCAAAACTGTTATGAATCTTTTCCACCATTTGCTGCAGCAGTTGTCATTGCTCATCAACTTGGTCATGACCAATCTATCATTGATCTATTAGCCATAACATTTGTTGTATGCAGGCTTTTATATGTATTGCTCTATATCAATGATCATGGAACTTTAAGGTCTGTTGCTTGGACCCTAGGATTTATTTCTATGGTTTCTTTATTTTTTATTGGGTGATAATTTATTTTTCGATCAGTAGATGTTTCTTATAGTGTCTTAATTCATGTATCGAATCATAAACATCATCCATTGCTAGATGATTTGAATTCTTACTGTGTGACCTAGCAACTTCAGGATTCCATAATTGAGAGGTGATCTTTATTGAAGTTACATCTAAGTTTCTATAATTGAAATGCGATTCCAATTCAGGCATCAATCTGGCTAAAAATCTCCTATCTTGGCAAATAGTATTACCACACATAGGCGACTCTTCTTTATTAGTGATTTTTTTTAAAAAATTGAGTGTCATTTTTTCGGCGTCAGCAATTGTTAGATTAGACTTCTTAACCCTGGCCAGTAACCCTGATTGAGAATGTTGTTTTTTATTCCAATTATCCATAGAATCAAGAACTGAATCATCTTGATTTATAGCAAGACTAGGGCCTTCCGCAATAACCTCAAGATTACCATCTGTCACAACAGTTGCTATTTCAATTATTGTGTCATTGAAAGTATCGAGGCCAGTCATTTCTAAATCTAACCAAATAAGTCTTTTTGAATGTGTAGACATAAAAAGATTTTAACAGAGTATTAAAGGTATAATTATAAAAGTTTAACTATGAAAGAATCTAAACAAACAGTATCTCGGATTGTTAATATTTATGGCAATCATGGTTTATTAGTTAACTCTAATAATCAAATGCATAAATTCATGCTGAAGAGCTCCAAAACAAAAGTCTATGTAGGTGATTATATAAAAACTACTCAAGTCAGGGACGAACAAATATTAATTGATCAACCCAATGAAAGGATAAATGTTGTGGAACGTTTTGATAAGACGGGTAGAAAACAAATCATAGCAACCAATGTCAGTCAATTACTAATCGTTATTGCAGCTCAACCAGAACCCAATTTTCTTTTGCTTGATAAATTGTTACTAGTCAGTGAATTGATGAATAATCAAGCAACCATTATATACAATAAAAATGATCTACATCCGTTAACAAATAAACGGATATTAACGTATCAAAAACTAGGTTATAAGTTGATTAATATTTCTGCAAAAACTGAAAATAATGTCAAAGAATTGTTTGATCAATTGTTAAATCAAACATCTTTTTTGGTAGGACAATCTGGTGTTGGTAAATCTACAATTACTAATTTACTTTTAAGTAGTCACCAATTAAAAACTAAATCTTTATCTTCTAAAAGCAATAAAGGAAGACACACTACCACCACAACTAGTATGTATAAAATCAATACCAATAGTTATCTCATTGATACACCTGGTGTAGAAAACTTGCACCCAGCCATAAAAGACATTCAGGATATTCAACATGGCTTTAAAGAAATGAAAATACATTTAGGAAGATGTAAATACAATGATTGTATTCATATCTCAGAACCACATTGCTCTGTAAAAGAAAGCTTAGACAATGATGAAATAGAATTATTGAGATACCAGAATTATCAAAAACTTATAGAAGATTTTAGGCAGAATTAATCAATAATATTTCTATTATTAATCGCTTGTATTAATGTATTGGAATCAACGTATTCAAGTTCGCCTCCTACAGGAACACCATAGGCGATACGCGAGGCTTTAATATTATTATTTTCTGCAATCGAAGCTATATAGTTTGCTGTTGCCTCCCCTTCAACAGTTGGACTACTAGCTAATATAACTTCCTCTATCGAGTTATTAATAATTAACTCTGTTAATTTATTTATTTTTAACTCATCTGGACCAATTCCATCGATTGGTGATAACTGCCCCATAAGAACAAAATACTTGCCATTAAATTGTTGAGTGTTCTCAATAGCTAATAAGTCTGCTGGCGATTCTATTATGCATAAAACTTTATTATTTCGTTTTTCATCCAAACATATCTCACATACTTCTGCATCTGTATACATTCTACATTTAGAACATTCTTTAATAGATTCTAAAGATGCAGTCAGAGTATTGGCTATAAATTGAGACTTATCATCATTATTTTTTAACAAATAAAAAACAATTCGTTGTGCACTTTTTATACCAATACCAGGCAATTGTTTAAATGCATCTATTAAATCTTGAAGTATAGGGCTAAATTTTTTCATGACTCATCATCTATGGTTGCATCAAATAACTCCATATATTGTTGTAGATTTGGATCTGTTTTAACCCTTGACTCGTTCATTATTTTTTGTGCTTCATTAGCCGCACTTCTTTTTTTTGCTAAGGTTGATCCGTCGTTGTTCTTTAGACTGATATTGACACTTTTTATATAATCGTAATTTAAAACTAAGAAATCTTTTAAAGCATTAACTCTATTTGTTGATAAATGATGTTCATAATCATTGTCGATTGTTAGTATTAGATTATCATTCACAAGGCTCTCAAAACTACAATGAGAGGCTAATTGCTTTACAGTTCCATTGATTTGCATTTCATTGACTCGGTTGGGCCAATTCTTTCTATTCATTTTATTTACGACATTATTGGATAACATTTCATCATCCTTATTGATGGTCGTTTTGGTTTGTATGACTTTAGAAGTATCTGGTTTATTTATTTTGATTGTTTTTTTTTCTATAGTTTCACTGGAACTATTTTCTTCATTTAACGTAAATGAAAACATACGTAGAATAGACATTCTAAAACCTTCTTTCATGCTTGGTGCAATTTCCATATCTCTTTTTGATGTAATTGCTATTTGATACAATAATTGAATTAAATCCTGATCCTGATTATTAGCAATTGAATCGATGACATCAACATTAAATGTTGTATCATTTTTATCTGTCACTTGTTTAAAAGCGATTTCTTGCAATAAAGAAGCAATTGAATTCAATATTGATGAGTAATCTGGATAGAGCTTGTCGACTTCTTCTAGAGCTAGATGCAGTTGCTCTTTGTCTTGATTAAAAACTGCAATTAAAAGATTAATCGTATAATTGATATCAATCGTACCAAGCATACTTTCTATCTGCTCTGTTGTTAAATTATAATCACCATACGCTAGGGCTTGGTCTAGAAGACTCAATCCATCTCTCATACTTCCATCCGATGCTTGGCTAATCAAATTCAAAGCATTGTCTTCGTATTTAATTTTCTCTTTTTTACATATATCAACCATTCGTTTCTGAATTGTATTTTCAGAAATTTTCTTAAGATTAAATTTTAAGCATCTGGATAAAACAGTGATCGGTATTTTTTCACTTTCTGTGGTTGCCAGAAGAAATTTCATATGCGGTGGTGGTTCCTCTAAAGTCTTAAGAAGTGCATTGAACGCTTCTTTGGTTAACTGATGTACTTCATCAATTAAATAGACTTTATACCTACCTGTTGATGGCGTATATTGACTATTCTCCAATAGCTCTCTGGTGTCATCAATACCTCTTTGTGATGCTGCGTCTACTTCGATCAAATCAATAAAGTTACCATCATCTATAGATAAGCAAGGTTGGCACTTACCACAAGGTTCAGAAGAAACACCTTCTTCGCAATTCAAAGCCTTAGCAAGAAGTCTTGCGATTGTTGTTTTACCTACTCCTCTGGTGCCTGTGAATAAAAATGCATGATGTACTTTGTCTTTATTGAGAGAGTTTTGAAGTGGTTTTACCACGTGATCTTGCCCCGATACTTCTGAGAAGAATTTAGGCCTCCATTTTCTTGCTAATACTAGATAACTCATATAAAAGATTTGAAATAATTATTCGTAAAAGAGGTAATCATATTACAGTCTTATTTATTGATCATAAATAAATTTTAATACTTTAAGTAGTGGTAATATCTGTACTATAATATTACCGTTCGATTAATAAGCATTTAGCATTGATATGGGAAGTAAAAAAATTGATATTGTTATCATTGGTGCTGGTATTTCCGGTATAGCAGCTGCTTATAATATTAAAAATAAATGTCCTAACAAGACTTATCTTTTATTAGAAGGACGTGACTCCATTGGAGGAACTTGGGACCTTTTTAAATACCCAGGAATAAGATCAGATTCAGATATGTGCACAATGGGTTATCGATTCAAACCTTGGGTCGGCAAAAAAGTTGTAGCTGATGGACCCTCTATACTTGAATATCTTAAAGAAATTGTTTCTGAAAATAAGATTGATCAAAACATTAGATTCAATCAAATGGTAGATTCTGCTTCCTGGTCAACAGAAAAAAAAGAATGGTCATTAACTATTAATAGTAAAAATGAACAAACAACAGATCATATTACTTGTGACTTTGTAGTGTTTTGTGGTGGCTACTATAACTATAGTCAAGGTTATCAACCAAAATTTCTTGGAGAAAATGATTTTAAAGGACAAATTATTCATCCTCAACAATGGCCTAGCACTCTAGACTATAAGAATAAAAACGTTGTTGTTATTGGTAGTGGTGCAACCGCTGTCACTATTATTCCTAGTATGGCTAATGAAACAAAACACATTACAATGCTACAAAGGTCCCCTACTTATTACATCATAGGGCCAGAGGAAGATCCTCTTGGTAATTTTTTAAGAAAATACACTAATGATAAACTGGCCTATATAGTCGTTCGTTGGAAAAATATTTTATTTTCACAATGGTTCTTTTTTAATCGAGCAAGAGCACAACCGAAAAAAGTAAAAGAATGGTTAATTGATCAAGTTAAAAATAAGCTAGGACCAAACTACAATATTGAAAAACATTTCACTCCAACTTATAACCCCTGGGATCAAAGAATTTGTCTAGTTCCTGGTGGAGATTTCTTCGATGCTATTAATGAAAAAAAAGCAACAGTTATCACGGATCACATAGAGAGATTTACCGAACATGGTATCACTTTAAAATCGGGAAAGTTATTAGAAGCAGATATGATTATTACAGCAACAGGACTAAATATGGAAGTTGCTGGTGATATAAATATTGATATTGATGGTAAGAACCTCGATATTTCATCAAAAATGTTCTATAAAAGTATGATGATAGCAGACGTACCTAATATGGTAGTAACGTTTGGTTATACCAATGCTTCTTGGACACTCAAAGCAGACCTTACAGCAGAATATACTTGTAGATTGATTAATCATATTGATAAAAAAGGCTACGATTACTGTGTAGCTATTACAGATGAAACAATTGAAGAAGATGGCGTATGGCTAGACTTTACCTCGGGTTATGTTGAAAGAGCAAAACATAAGTTTCCCAAACAAGGGGCAAAAGCACCTTGGACTAATACACAACAGTATCTTTCTGATCTGTTTGCTGTGCGTTATGGGAGAATTAAAGATAAAGATTTAAAATTTTTTTAGACTCTTTTTTCCTCGTTGTTAGGTTTGTAATTTTTACCAGCAATATAGAAAGCTGGCAAAGATAATCCAGCTAATAATTGAAATGTCAGAAGTGTTTTAGAATAAGCTTCATTAACTCCATTGCTTAGTAAGTAATCAATCATTACGCCTGCAAAAGTGATCCCGATACCCAAACCAACGATATTAACCATTAAGAGATAGTAAGCAAGAACTATTGCTCTCATTTTCTCAGGTGCCATTTCTTGTATCGATGATGTGATTGGTCCATATAGACAACCCCATTGAAAAAAACCAAGAAACAATAATGAGAAGAATAAAATCCCTGTGTCTTCTGTGAGGCGATAATATATTACAAAAGGAGTAAAGACGAGCAAACACCAAAATAAAAAGGTTTGTCGAGCTTTACCAGTAACCTTTGTGTAATAGTCGCTACCTATACCTCCAAATAAATTACCTAATATTCCAGCAGGAAAACCAATTGTTCCAGTAATAATAAGTATTTCAGATCGATCAAACCCCCTTTCTTGGACCAACCACAATTGATCGAATGTAGTTGCTCCTAAAATAAGATGTACAGCAATACCACCATAGATAGTTAGACGAAGTGCATAATTGTCTTTCAAAGTCTGTCTTAAAGCATGCATAGAATCTATGATTGTTTTTTTATTGAGAACATCTTTAGTCAGTTGTAATTCTAATTGCTGTTTCCTATTGGGTGTTTCTTTAAATATTAGTATTACAATGGCAAAAATAATTCCTATTGCTCCTAAGGCAAAAAAACAATTTCTCCAACCCCATATCGGGCCTAGGTAACCAGCAATATAGAATGAAGCTGTTATACCTAATGGAACTGCTAAGTAATAAAATCCTGAAACGAAGCCCATATTTTTTTTTGGAAAATGATCCGATAATAATGAAAGTGCAGAAGGAGTAAGTATTGATTCTCCAATACCAATAAATATTCTTGGTAGTAATAACATCCAAAAGTTTTTAGCCATACCAGAAATCGCAGTTAATAGACTCCATAAGAATACTCCAAACGATATAAACTTAATTCTATGGACTCGATCAGAGATAGCACCCATAAAAAGTCCCACAAGAGAATAAAATACAATGAATGCTAAACCCGATAAAAGCCCAAATTGTGTATTGGTTAAATTAAGATCGGGTACGATAAAGTTTGAAAAACTCGTAAGCAATTGTCTATCAATAAAGTTAAGAACATTAAGGGTGGTAAGAAAACCCAATAATTGATAGCTCGATGATTGAGACATTTAATCAATGACAGAAATAGTTATTTTGCCTATAGCATTTCTATTGGCTAACTTATTTATTGCTTCTGCTGTTTGTTCCAAAGGAAATGTTTCAGTAACAAAGGGTTTAATCTGTCCTTTCTCATACATTAAAAACAATTGATGGAAGTTTTCATTGTTAATATTTGGTTCTCTCATGCAAAAAGCTCCCCAGAATACGCCAATAATTTGACAACCCTTTAACAAAGCTAAATTAAGAGGAATTGAAGGGATGCTTGAAGTGAATCCTATTACTAAATATCTTCCTTTCCAAGCGATGGCTCTTAATGCTGGCTCTGAATAGGCACCACCAACTGGATCAAAAACAACATCAACACCTTTATTATTGGTTAATGCTTTTAACTCAGATGAAAAATTCTTTTGAGAATCACGATCCATATTATCTCTTGAGTATAGGACTGTAGAATCTGCACCTTGCTGTTTGCATAAATCTAATTTTTCATTTGAAGATGCCGCTGCAATCACATTTGCTCCCATCGCTTTAGCAACATGAATCGCTGCTATCCCAAGACCTCCTGCTGCTCCCATAATAAGAACATTATCGCCTTTCTTTAATTCAGCTCGTTGTTTAAAGGCATGAATGGATGTTCCATAATTGAGTGGAAATATAGAACCCGTCTGATAATCCATTGAGTCTGGTAGAGGCATGATATTGGACTCATGACACAATGCTTCTTCAGCAAATCCACCACTGCCTTTAAAACCTATGACTCTATCATTAAGCTTGCATTTAGTAACATTTTTACCCACTTCACTAATAATGCCTGTAAATTCACCTCCGGGTGAAAATGGAAAATCTGGTGTCATTTGGTACAGGCCTTGCACAACTAATACATCTGGAAATGCTACACCTGCAGAATGTACATTCACCACAACTTCATTATCTCCTGGGACTAGATTGTCAATTTCCTCAATTTTATGTGAGTTAATTGGGCCAAATTTTCTGCATAAATACGCTTTCATTTTTACTACTCTTGATTTAGGTTAAAGGATGCAATTCGATTGCCCATAAAAGTACCTAACCACACTTTTTCTTTATGTGGTACTCCTACTGTAACCGAACCTATTTGTGTTTGCTTGAATGAGAATGCTTCTACTTCAGATAAGTCTTCCTGTCTTAATTTATAGATCGTAAAAGGTAATGGGCATTGGACTACTGTCTCATTACAATGAATTAATAAATCTGTAGCGGTATTATCTTGTACCGCTACCCAAATAAACTCTCCATCAATAAATGAATTATCTGGTGTGCCTTTGCTAAAGTGTTCTGCTTCTATAGTAAGACTTGGTAGATTTAATTTTGAGGTTCTATGATTAAAAACATAATTAATAAATAAATTTGTCTCATCATCTGAGATTGAGATACCATTGGGAAAGGAACCTTCAGAGTTTGATACTCTGGTAAATCCATCATTTGTATTCCATTGATAAACAAAACCAGTATCTACCTTGCTATAAGAGATATAGGCTAAATTCAAATAAGATATGCCTTTTTCATACATATTAGTTGAAAAGAAGCTCCCATCATTTCTGAGGGCCACATCATTAAAATAAGCTGTTTCAGGAGCATTCACACACCCTCTCCATTGTAGTACCCAAGAGCCTTCGATATTAAGCAACTCAAACATTTCAATAGTTTCTTGAGGCATATGATTGATAATAGCAAGCTGGTAGCGACCATCTGATCTTTGATTAAGATCAATTCCATGTGGTGAGAGCAATAGATCTTCACGTTGACAATTGTTTTCGCCCCATATGTTTTCACCGAGCGTTAGCTTGATTGACTTTTTTTTCAGTGTCTCTGTATCAAACAATGAGATTTTCCCAGGTATATTTTCTGAACTAAGGGGGACAATTGCTCCAAATTCAGATATTAATAAGTGTTGATTATCGGGTAGAACGACAATATCTTCAGGTTTGCTAAATTCACAATAAACGCTTACCTGAGAATCTGATTGGCAGCCAGTAATTGGATTCACTTCATAATTTGAGGTTTGCGTGAGATAGAGAGTCGACAATAATAATACGATAATTCCAAAGACTGAAAAAATAACATAACCAATTGCTTTTTGTATTTGCATATTTGCTATAACTTACTACCACTCGCCTTTTTTGCTCATTAATGTTCCCAATAATACTTCTTGCATATCTGCTTCTTGGGGTTCAGTTCTTGCGAGAATCCTGCTGTACCTTTCTTTAATCATGTCATCGTAATTTGTGTGTGGAAGAATATAGAATTTATTTTTTCGAATCGCATCTAATGTAACGTCTGCTATTTCATTCGGTTCTTTGCCTCTTTTTAGAACTTTAGCAGCCAATTTCTTTAACATGAAATTAGCTTTATTTTTAGCTGGTAAGTGTTCTGGTCGATTTCGATCCGATTCTATGATGTTTGTAGCTACAAAACCTGGGCACAAAACTGAAGCTCCAATTTTACTTTTAGTTTTTCTTAGACCCTGCCAGAGTGATTCACTCAATGCTAGGGCAGCATGCTTACTTACACCATATATAGCTTCCCCTGGTAAAATACCTGCCAAAGAAATGGTATTAAGAATATGCCCTTCTTCTTTGTGTTTAATCATATGAGGCACAAAGGATTCGAGTCCATATAAAGTACCATAAAAGTTAACACCTAAAACCCATTCCCAGTCGCTTGCATCAAGATCCCATATTCCATCGCCTGCAACATTGCTAGCCACTCCAGCATTATTGCAAAGAATGTGAATATGACCAAAGTCTTTTATGGATTGTTCAGCAAGATAACTGACAGCATCCTTATCCATAACATCAATCTTTAAACCAGTGGCTTCTACGCCATGATCTGATATCTTTTTGACAGCACTCTCTAAGGCATCTTGCTCTATATCAGCAAGAACAATGTTCATTTTTTCTTGAGCAAACCGTTCTGCCAAAGCATAACCAATCCCACTTGCAGCTCCGGTGATAACAGCTGTTTTTCCTTCAAATTCTTTCATTGAATGTCTCCATATTAATAATAGTACGATAAGTTTATTAATCTAATATTATTATTAAGATAATAAACCCAAGCTGACAATAAAAAACATATTATTATGTTATACAAATAGGACTCCTTCTTGTTGGAGTAGTTTCTTTTTTGTTTTTATGCCCCCATTTCCTGTGTATCCACCTATCGAACCATCTGAAGCTATAACTCTATGGCATGGAATGACTATTGGATATGGATTCTTTCCACAAGCATTAGCAACTGCTCTGTATGCATTAGGTCTTCCAATTGCATTAGCTATATCTTTGTAGGATCTGGTCTCACCTTTAGGTATTAATTTTATTTGATCCCATACTTCTTTTTGAAAACATGTGCCTTGTAGATTATTCATACTATAAAAGTACCTTTAGATTAATAAGGGTACTTATTGATTACTGTTATAGACTATTAATTAACAATAATAGGGTCTAATTGAAAACTTCCAATGAATTTACTGTTATCAC
>Ga0209252_1000358_pt1 | contig 36461 bp, 52 predicted proteins | sample SaaInlV_135m_DNA_3_FD_184673 | JGI IMG/M metagenome (GOLD analysis project Ga0209252, IMG submission 184673) | Marine microbial communities from expanding oxygen minimum zones in the Saanich Inlet - Saanich Inlet SI074_LV_100m_DNA (SPAdes) (version 2) | ecosystem: Environmental > Aquatic >... | reverse complement strand
GGTTTTTTCAATCCTAATCCAAGATTACATGCTTTTTCAATCTCTTCTATATCGCTTGCGCCGTTTGTAATCAGCCAAGCTGCATTGTTTAGAATATTTGCAACCAGTTGTATTGGATTGCATTTCTCTGCTAATTCTTCAGATAATGCTACTCTTTCATATTTATCATCTGAGTATTTGTAATAGCCTTCTCCTGATTTTTGACCTAATTTTTTTTCATCAAACATTTTTTCTACTGTTTTATGTGGATTGATTACTTTTTTATCTCGTAAATGCATCTCAACTGTTGCTTTATGGATAACATCCATTCCTGTAAAGTCTGCTAATTCAAAAATTCCCATTGGAAAACCTAACTTGAATTTCACTGCAGAATCTATCTCTTCTAAAGTTGCGTTAGTTCTATCTTGTAGATAACATGCTTCATGGACCATTGGAATGAATAATCTGTTAATGATAAAACCTGGTACGTCTTTTCTACATAACACGGCTTGCTTATTTACTGATTTTACAAATTCTTGTGTCATTTCTGTTATCTCTTGACCTGTTTTTTCACCTGGAATAACTTCAACTAATTTCATTAATTGTGGTGGATTAAAGAAATGAATTCCAATGAATTTCTCAGGTCTACTTGTTGTATTTGCAATTTCTGTAATTGGTAATGTGCTTGTATTTGATGCAAAGATGACTTCAGGTTTTGCAGCCTTGTCTAATTCGGCATAAACCTGTTTTTTTAGTTCCATTATTTCTGGCACTACCTCTATTACCATTTCTGCATCTTTGACTGCTTCATTCAAATCTACAATTGGAGTGATTCTTGAATAAATTCCATCTGCCTCTTCTTTTGAAATTTTCTCTTTTGTTACCATTTTATCTAAACTCCATTTGATTTTCTCCATGGCTTTATCCAAAAATTCCTGTTTGATGTCTCGTAATACTACATTATATCCTGCAGTTGCTGAAACCTGTGCAATTCCATGCCCCATGACTCCTGAACCTAAAACTGTGATATTTTTTACTGTCACGCACCCTGTTTGAAAAACCATTATATCATTCTTCTTTCAATCACTTTCATGGGATTATTTGGTAAGAAAAAGAATGATGATAAGAAAACTAATACCATATGCAAAGTGTGTGATCTAGAATTACATCAACCTGAAAGATTAGAACGACACATGAAAAAAGCACATGGCAATGTCCCTGAGAAGAAACCTGAATTCAGCACCAAGGGTGGAGTTGAACAAGGTGGCATGTGGTAAAATTATTAATACAAAATTTCTGTGATTAAATATTGGAATTATCTGATGGTCAAAAATATGCGATAGTTTTCTTGGGATCTTTGGCAGTTGCAGGTGTTGTTCTTAGTACGCTTGTGTTTCCATTTTGGAACTTTATTCGTGAAGATATTACTGAAGAAGTTGAAATCTTCCGTTCAGCTGATGGTAATTGTTATGTTGACACCCCAGATGGAATCCCAAAAACTATTGAAAACTGCAATCTTAAAGAGGGAACACTAGTTACTATTACTTATGGTCATGGACTTCCTTGGGCAAAAATTGTAGATTCTGGTGAATAATATGGACTGTATTTTCTGCAAAATAATTTCAAAAGAAATTCCAACAAAAATTCTTTATGAAGATGATGATACCATGTCATTTCTTGATGCATTTCCTGTTGCAAAGGGGCACACACTGGTAATTCCAAAAGCACATCATGCTAAAATTCAAGATTTACCTTTTGATGTAAATCAAAAATTATTTGATACTGTACATAAAATGACCTCAAAGGTTGACTCTCTTGAAGGCTCTACTCTAATTGCAATTCATAATGGAAAAGAAAGCGGACAAGAAATTCCTCATATGCATGTTCATTTGATACCTCGAAGTAATGATGATTCTGCAGGTCCTGTGCATTCGATGTTTAAAGATAAAATTGAATTATCTGAGTCTGAGATTGATTCTATTTACAATCAATTGAAGATTATCTAATATGGGTAAATTCTTTGGTTTTCATCTAAATTATCCACAATGATTGCTTTGGTAGGGCATGTTTCTGCGGCACTGATGATTTTTTGATTCTTTGCACCTTTCTTATTGTAAACTCTTGATTTTGGATTTGATTTTGTATTTTTGTCAATAGTAAACACTCCGGGTGCAATCATCTCACAACTACAGCACCCAATACAGAGACTTTGATCAACATCTACTTTTAATTCAAATTCTTTATGCTTTTTTGGAAATCCCTTATCTTCTGACTGTTTGTCTGTTTGTTCGTTTACTGTTTTTTCATATTTTTCCCAAAACTCATTTTCATATCTTTTCCACCACTCTTCATTTGCTTCGAAATCTTTTGTGTACTTTCCCCAATCAGCTTCAGGTGTTTTTCCTTCTCCATCTTTTCCCCATTTTTTTCTCTTGTAGAATCTTTGACTAGTTTGAGTATAATCTGATTCCTCTCGAGGTTTTTCTGGTTTTTTTCTTGCAGAATGTTTATTTTGATTTTTTAAAAAATGATAAGCTTCTGTAATAATCTTGAATCTTTTTTCACTTTCTGAATCTTTATTTTTATCTGGATGATATTGAAGTGCTAATTTTCTATATGCATACTTGACTTCTTCAAAATCAGTGTTACTTTGAATTTCTAATGTCTTGTAAGCTTGACTTGAATTCAACGTCTTTCATTATCTCCAATATGTTAAAAACATGCTCTCTATTCCATGACTTCATCTTCTTGTTTCCATGCAGGATCTACAATACAAAGTGCAATTAGATCTATTTCCCCATTGTTTTCTATGAACTGTTTGGACCTTGGCGGAACAAAGATTGTTTCATTTTTTGTTATTTCTTTTTGCTCTGTTCCAACATGAATGATTCCACTTCCTTGTAAAATATAGAATATTTCACTTGTTTTCATGGTGTGTGGTTTTGAACTATTTCCTGGATTTATTGTACAATGTGCTAAACTATACCGAATTGAATTGTCTGTGTCTGCAGGTGAAAAAATTTGTCTAATCTCTGTTCCTTCTTGTGCTGAAAATGATTCTGTTTCTTCTATTTTTTTGGTATTCATTTTATGACAATTTTTCAGTTACAATTGTTTTAAAATCTGATTCATACCATATGGTTTTTGGTTCTGAATTCTTTTTTGGAAATGAGTTGATTGCAACATGTGAAAACTCTTCATTTTTCTTTATTGAACCATGTGTGTGTAATTTCTTTGCAGGAATGTGCACGCAATCTCCTTTATTGAGGTTTATGCTTTCTACCTTTTTTATTTTAAAACTCTTCATTCCTGTCCCAATTTTCTTATACATGACTAGGCTACCTTTTCCTTTTGTAACTATCAATGTTTGACCTGCATCATGAAAATGAAGTTTAGTTCTTGCTCCATTTTTGAATGTTACATGATAAATTTTTTCAGTACTTGGCTTAATTTTTGCTGAAATATCCTTTGCAGCTATTTTTCCTGTAAAATAATTCACTTTAGCTTTCTTACTCGGTATGCCTGATTTTGTAAAAAGATTCTCTTTTTGCATAATTTACATTCTCAAGATGTTGTATATGAGTCATAGTTTAACATGATTTAAAAATACATAGACATACGGTATGTAGTTAAAATGACAAAAAACGATACCAAAGTAAAAATAATTTCATTAAAACCATTGCTTGATTCTGATGATGCTGAAGAAATGATTGATTCACGAAAAGTGAAATCATTTCAAACATTACTTCATAAACCTAAAAAAAGTGAGATACATCTACATTCACTTACTTTGCATTTTGAATCAATTCTTCTGTTATCTGGCAAATACTCTGTTGATTTTATTCGTGATGCTGAACATACATTATCTGTTGACAAAGATGTTCAAGAAGTTATAATATCTGATGAAGTGTTTCCTGTAAAAAAGAAGCATGGGGTTCTAAGTAAATTAGAACCATCATTCAAAAATAAAATAAAAATACTAATGCAGGAACGTGTAATGCTTGAAAATACAACTGATATCTCATTTGATCACCATGGAAAGGAGATTAATCTTTCTTACAATGACACCGTAAAATTATTGGAAAAACATCCTAAAAAAACAATCAATGAAGATAAAGAGTCTATACGTAGACCTGAAATTACAATTGATGCTGCAAAATCGAAACTCATTTCAAAATTAAAAAGACCTGCTGATGCTGGAACAAAATCCTCTGAAGAACTCTTTGATTTTAGAGATATTTTAGAGATTTATGTTCCAATTTATGAAGCGCGATTAATTGGGCCTAAGAAAAGAGTTAAAATTTTAAGAATTGATGCAGTTAGAAAGAAAATACTCTAATTATTTTACCATTCTCTGAAATTCTGGATCATCATAAAACTTTTCAAAAACTTTTTCCTTTCTTGCCCATAATTTGATGGTCTTTGAATGTTTTATTGCAACTTTTAACAAATCAAAAGCCTCATTGACTTCATTTAATGCAGCCTTACTTCTGGCTTTTGCATAAACTACGTTGATATTTCCTTTATGTTTGTCCAATATGTTATCGAATACTTCTATTGCTTTTTCATGTCTTTCCAACTCTGCTAACTCTATTCCTTTATGAAATAATGAATCAAGGTGTTGTGGATTTGCTCTATGAACATTCTCAAAACAATTCAATGCAAGTTCATGTTTACCTGTTTTGCCTAACACAATTCCTTTGTAAAATCTTGGATTTGGTTTCTTTGGATCCATTTTAATTGCTTCATCTAACACTTTCAATGCTTCATCATGTTCAAGTTTTTTATCTAATAGAACTCCTTTGTTGTAATATGCTGGAGCATAGCTTGAATCTGCTTTAATTGCTTTTTCATAATACTCCATTGCTCCTTCTGGATCTCCAAGTTCTGCCATTGCAATACCTCGATTATTTAATGCTGGAGCATCATTTGGATTTCTTTGTGTTATCATATCAAAACATGTTATTGCATCAGCATATTTTTTCAGTTGATTTAGTGCTAAACCTTGATTATACCACGCGTTAACATTTTCTGGGTCAATCTTTGTGACTTTTTTAAATAATGAAATCGCAGCTTTTGGCTGATTTTTTTCTAGAAATGTCATTGCTTGATACATCAAATCTTCTGGGTCTTCTTTTTTTCCAAATAACCCCATAATTTTTTAACATTATTCCTGTTTATAACAACTACACTGTTTTGATTTGTGACGTATGCATCCTACTAGTTTATGGTCTTTACATCCACAAATTATGCATTTTTTCATCTTTTCATTTGTAATTCCGATTGACTACTAATCAATGAATCGCATACTGAATCTATAATATTCATCAGTCTCCTGTTATAATTTTGAGAAAAATAACTGTAAAATTAAATGAAAAAGATTATTTCGATTTCTTGCTTGAAAGTAATGAACATGAGAATACTGTTGAAGAACAGATTGCTGAAATTATACAATACTATGTTCTAATTAGACGAAGACGTGTAAAATTAAAACTCATTCCCAAAGAAACTTTAGATTCACACATCTGATTATCTACATTTTTTTCTGTGTTTTCTCAAGTCTTCTGGGTCTCTGAATTCTTCTCCACAATTGCGGCACTTGACATCAATTCTTCTTCCATGTGCAATTTTCTCATGTCTTTTCAATCTCTCTGCATCATGCAAATCTGATCCACATTTCTTGCATTTTGTACCACTTTCTTCTGTTTTGGCAAAAAGTTTCATCGTACAGTATAGTGCTTAGATCTTAAAATGATTTTCCTTTTTTTCCTTAGGGGAATGATGATATTGTTTATTTTATCTTCATTCTAAAATGAAATAATGGGTCTGAATAAGATAGTAAAAATCGGGTTAATAATTGGAATTTCAATTATCACACTTATCGCAATAACAAATATGTTGTTTCCTTCTAATGCAATAAATTTACATGAACAAGCATGCATGAGTCTTGCAAATCAAATGATTGAAAATATGGAAGAATCTAATTTTGATACTGAAAAATTTGCAAAAATAAACGATTTATTATTTTCACGAATGACTAATGAACAATGTACTGATACTGAAGGTTGGAAAAAAATTGTAAGTTATAGTCCTGAAGATTAGTTTGTTCTAAATTTCTCTGGCATCATTTCTAAAATTACTTTGTGTGATGGTTGTCTTTCTAATTTCTGGCAAATGTTATACACACAATCTCCTATGATTGATGAATCGGCATTTTTGATTTGAAATTTCTTAAAAATCTCATCATCTGACATATTTTGCATTTGAGATTCAATGTTAAATGCAATTTCCAACACAACTGGCTTTAATTTTGATTCATAATCCTGCTGTAGCATTTGAATTTCTTCTTTTAATTCATGTATTCTTTCTTTGTCCGTGATCTCTTTTTTTTCTAATTCTAATTTTCTTAATTTCTTAACCGTTTTTCCACTGTGATAATCAAAAGTAATGATTAACTCTCTTATCATACTGACTAAATTGGGAGTTTAGGATATAAGGTATATGAAATAATAACTATCATGCAGGTAAATGAAATCTTCAAATCAATTCAAGGCGAAGGTCCAAATTTTGGTAAACCTGCAATTTTTCTAAGAACTGCTCAGTGTAATTTGAAATGTACTTGGTGTGATACAAAATACACTTGGGATTGGAAGAATTATGATTTTAGTAAGGAGGTTAAAGAAATGACAATTGATGAAGTTAAAGACGCTATTGTGGAACTTGAAATAAAACATCTTGTAATCACTGGTGGCGAGCCATTACTACAACAAGATGATCTGGCTGATTTGTTATCTTTTCTAAAACCTGATTTTTATGTAGAGGTTGAAACCAATTGTACGATTTTACCAAACAAAATGTTGACCGATCTGATTGATCAATGGAATGTATCTCCAAAAACTAAAAACTCTGGAAATTCATTGGAACTCTGTGAAAATAATGAATGCTATTACTTTTTTGCAAACCAGGAAAATGCTTTCTTCAAATATGTTGTAGAGAACGAAACTGATATTCCTGAAATTAAAAAATTTATCTCAAAGTACAAAATCCCTGAAAAAAGAGTACAATTGATGACTCAGGCATCAACAAAAGAAGAAATTAGCATGCGTGAAAAATCAATTTCAAAATTAGCAAAATCTCATAATTTTGCATTCTCACCAAGACTGCATGTTGCAATGTGGGGCTCACAACGTGGAAAATGATTATAACCCGAGAAAATTAGGATTTTGAACATGGCAAAAATAAAATCAGGAGATCTTGTTATGTTTTTTTACAATGATTCAAAAAAATGGTTACTAAAAATTTCTAAAAAAGAACAATTTCATTCGCACATTGGAGTTATCAAACATGTTGATGCAATAGGAAAAGAATTTGGAAGTCGCTTAGTAACAAACAAGGACAAATACGTCTACCTGTTAAAACCTACAATTCACGATCATGTAATGAAAATGCAGCATAGTACTCAAATTGTTTACCCAAAAGATTTTGGTTACATTGCAGCACGAATGGGTGTTCAATCTGGTCAAAAGATAGTTGAAATTGGAACTGGAAGTGGCTCGTTAACAACTTTTCTTGCTAGTATTGTAAATCCTCGCGGACACGTCTACACCTTTGATGTTGAACCAAAATTTATGGAAATTGCAGAAAAAAATATCAAAAAGGCCGGAATGTCAAAATATGTCACAATGCATGAAGTGAATCTAAAAAAATCTAAAAAAATGCCTTTAGAGGATATGGATTTGGCAATAATTGACCTTGGTGATCCTTGGGAAGTATTACCACAAGTCAGAAAAATGCTCAAAAGCAGTGGAAGTGTTGTAGCAATTTGCCCTACAATGAATCAACTTGAAAAATTATCTATGGCTTTTGTAGAAAATGAGTTTACTGATATAGAATGTACTGAACACATACTTCGTCGTATTGAAGCTCGAGAAGGTAAAACTAGACATTCATACCAAGGCATTGGTCACACTACATATCTTGCAATAGCTAGAAAAGTCCACTTTAATAAGAAAAGAGTAAAGAAAAAGTGAATTAATTGGCTTCAACTAAACTTACTAAAGAAATAGTACGACAATTTCTTCCTTCTCGTGAAAATAATTCTAGAAAAGGTGATAATGGAAAAGTCTTGATAGTTGGTGGAAGTTACATCTATCATGGTGCTCCTGCACTTTCATCACTTGCGGCATTACGTTCTGGAAGTGATCTTGTATACACATGTGTTCCAAAAATTAATGCATTTTCAACACGTTCGATTTCACCTGATTTGATAGTTATTCCAATGGCTGATTCTAAACTTACTCGTGGAACTGTTAACAAAATGTTAGGGCAAGTTCCTGTAGATATTGATTCAACTGCTATTGGGATGGGACTTGCGATACAAGATATAGAGGCAATAAAATTACTTGTAAAATCTTTACTTGATAGAAATGTACGTGTATCATTAGATGCAAGTTCATTGGTAAGAGAAATACTTCCAATCATTGAAGGTCAAAATGTTGTTGTTACCCCTCATTCAGGTGAATTCAAAAGAATTTTTGGTGAATCTGTTGAAAATGAAATTAATTCTAGAATTTCTTTATGTGAAAAGTTTGCAAAAAAATATTCAATTACAATCTTACTAAAAGGACCTGAAGATATAATCACAAATGGTGATATCACTTATACAAATTCTACCTCAACTCCGTGTATGACTGTTGGTGGTACCGGTGATGTCTTATCTGGATTGACTGCTGGATTTTTATCTAGAAATAAAAATATACTTGAATCTGCAAGTGTTGCCACTTTTGTTAATGGGTCTGCAGGAGAAATACTCCAAAAAGAATTTGGTAATCATATTCTTGCAAGTGATCTTATCTCTACATTACCTAGAGTTCTAAACTCATTTAATAATTAAAAAAATGAACTGTGAAAAGGCATTAAAATTCATAGATCAAAACAAAAATTCACTTCTTAAAGATCTAAAAACATTAATTCATCAACCAAGTATATCTGCAAAAAATGAAGGAATTGAAGAATGTAGTCTTCTTGTATCTAAAATTTTAAAAAAATCTGGTATTAAATCTGAAATTTTAAGATTGGGAAAAAATGCAGCACCTCTTGTATATGGTGAAGTGAAATCAAAAAATAATCCCAATACCACTTTGCTATTTTATAATCATTATGATGTGCAGCCTGTTGAACCCTTAGACTTGTGGGTTGATCCACCTTTTAGTGGTAAAATAATTGGAAATAAAATTTTTGGCCGTGGTGCATCCGATGACAAGGGTGAACTAATCACTAGAATCAAAGCTGTTGAATCGTATTTGAAAACATATGGTGATGTTCCTTGTAATGTAAAATTTGTAATTGAAGGTGAAGAAGAAAACGGAAGCGAAAACATTGAACGTTATCTAAAAAAATACAAAAAGAAATTTTCATGTGATGGTGTTGTATGGGAGTTTGGTTATGTTGATCAAAAAAATCGACCAATCATAGGACTTGGAATGAAAGGGTTACTGTATGTGGAATTAACTGTAAATGAATCTGTAAGAGACGTTCACTCTAGTTTTGCAGTAATTATCAAAAATCCCGCATGGCGACTAATTCAAGCCTTGAGCACAATGCGTGATGAAAATGGAAAAATCTTAATCAAAGGCTGGCATGATGATATCTCCCCATTATCAAAAAATGATATCAAATTAATAAAAAAAGAACCATTTGATGCAGATGGATTCAAAAAAGAATATGGTGTAAAAAGTTTTGTTGGTAACAAAAATGCTCTTGATGCAAAGAAAGCTTTGGTATCTGGTGTCACATGTAACATTGCAGGTATAGAATCCGGTTATACGGGTGATGGTGCAAAGACCGTTCTTCCAGGAAGTGCAAAAGTGAAGATTGACTTTAGATTAGTCCCAAACATGGATCCAAAAAAATTAATAAAACTATTACAACGGCATCTACGCGTTAACGGTTTTAGTGACATATCGATCAATGTTTTAAACGCAGAAGCTGCTGCAAGAACAAATCCTAATGAAAAAATTGTTGATACTGTTTGTGCAAGCACAAAAAAAATTTTTGGTGACTATGTTTTGAACATTTCTAACGCAGGAACTGGGCCAATGCATGCATTTACTCACATTTTATCTGTACCGTGTATTTCTGTTGGTGCATCGTACATTTTTTGTAGAATGCATTCGCCTAATGAATTTGCAAAAATCGATCTGCTGCACAAAACAACTAAGAACATTTGTTTACTTTTGAAAAACTTTTCACGATCATAATTGACAAAATCTACTTGAATAAATTACACAATGTGTGTGAAAACAAGTAACTTGTATAGTATAACACCTAAAACTTCTGGCAGAATGTTATGGCTATATCTAAAGCTAAGAGAAGCGCAGCAGCTAAAAAAGCAGCACGCACTCGCAAAAGAAGAGCAGCAGCCGCAGCAGTAGCAGCAACAAAGAAGAAAGCTTCTGCAGCACGCAAACGCAAGAGAAGTGCCACAAAAGGTGGCGCTAAACGTAAGGCAGCTCCAAAACGTAGAGCAGCTCCAAAACGTAAAGCAGCAGCAAAACGTAAAGCACCAGCAAAAAGAAAAGGTGGCGCTAAACGTAAAGCAGCTCCAAAACGTAAAGCAGCTCCAAAACGTAAAGCAGCTCCAAAACGTAAAGCAGCAAAGCGTAAGGCAGCACCAAAACGTAAGGCAGCACCAAAACGTAAAGCAGCACCAAAACGTAAAGCAGCAAAGCGAAAAGCAGCTCCAAAACGACGTCGTCGTTAAACTGATCGAAAATCCTGTCAGTAACGTGACCGCGGTAACACGCTGATGCGTTCTCGGCAATTGACGATCTACCGTTTTTTAGATACCACCCTAACTGTGAGTATTCACAAATTTTTACTAATGCTTTTATTGTCTATTTTCAGAGTGTTATCATGAGTTACATGCCAGGTGCAACCGCTGTAGGTATTACATTTGATCAAGGTGTAGTTTTTGCAAGTGAAAAAAGAATTGCATATGGAAATTTCTTAGTCAGTAAATCAACAAAGAAAACTTTTCCCATAACTCCTAAAGTTGGAGCCACTTGTGCAGGTTTAGTAGCTGATATGCAATTATTATCATTACAAATTTCTGCATTAGCTAAAATTAGAAAAATGGATTTAAAACGTGATGTTCCACCAAACACCATTGCAAAAATGATGTCAAACATGATGTATGAACGAAGATACTTTCCATTGTTAACACAAGTAATTGTTGGAGGTATGACTAGTGATAAACCTGTAATCTATACTTTGGATCCTCTTGGTTCTGTTTTACCTGATGAATATGCAGCAGTTGGTACTGGTGCTGAAATGGCATTAGGTGTATTGGATCCTCAATTCAAAGAGAACATGACTGAAAAAGATGCTGTAGATCTAGCTGTAAAAGCAGTTCGTTCTGCAACCATGAGAGATTCATTTAGTGGTGATGGAATTGACGTCTTGGTTGTTAACAAAGATGGAACTAATGAATTCACTGAAGATATAAAATAGTCTTATAGTGTTTTAGAAATTTCCCACGCCTTATCTGAGATATAATGTAAATTCTTCAAAACTTCTCCTTTATCCATGCTTTCCAGCTCTGTACTGTCTACTTCTGATTTTCCCACTGCTAAAAATTTATTTTGTGATTCTTCTACAATACAGACAATATCATTTTTTGAAAATTCTGAAAATTTCTTGATTCCAGGTCTCATGAGATTTGCACCTTTACACATGAATTTCACAGCTCCCATATCCACCTGAACATACGGAAATTTTTCTAATGTTGAAATTTCGCTAAGGAATGGTAAATGCTCATCTTTAATCTTCAAAATCTTGATTTCACTACCTGTGATTAATTGTGTCTCATTATCTATCTCATAGACTTTTAGATTTTTTACTTTAGGTATGTCTATTTTCCATTTTTCTGAGACGGTTTTTAGTAATTGTGTTGTCTCACTTTTTGAAATTAGATTTGTTTTCAAGATTTAGTAATCTCTTTTCTAATGTCTATTAAATCACGCAATATTGCACTTGCAGTTTCAATTCCTCCTGCACCTCTTCCAATTATTGTTTGAGTGCCTGAATGCTCTGATGTGAATGATATTGCATTTAGTGTTCCATTTACACATAATGGGTCATTGATTTTTATTTCTACAGGTGACACTGTAAGTTCTTTTTCACACGATGCAATCAATTTAACTGCAGATCCATTTTTTTGTGCATTTTTGATATCATTTGTGTTAACTTTACGAATTCCTTTTTTGATTATATCTGGCATTGTAACTTTCATTCCCATTATCCAATTTGCTAGAATGACAAGTTTAGCTGCTGCATCCAATCCATCCAGATCAAGTGATTCATCAGCTTCAACATATCCTTTTGATTTAGCATCTTTTAGTGCATCATCAAATGACATTCCTTCTGCCATGTTTGTTAGTATGTAATTTGTTGTACCATTAAGAATTCCCTGAAATGACAGTATTCTTTCTCCTCTCAAACTATTTTTTGCATAATCTAAAATTGGTGTACCGCCACCAACCGTACCACTAAATTTTAACATAACTTGATTGTATGTTGCTAATTCCATCAATGACGGAAATGCAAGTGCTAGTGGTCCTTTGTTTACTGAAATGACATGCATTTTTCTTTTCATTGCAGAAATGATATGGTTCATTCCAGGTTCTGCGTCTTTGTAGTTACTTGCAGTAGTTTCGATTAAAACATCTGCATCCATATTTTCAATAATGTCTTTACCTGAAATTTGCCGTATTGATTTGTCGTATGCTCTTACCGTACCTGCTTGTTTTTTAATTTTATTTAATTTTTTTAAATCTAAACCTGTTTCATCATATGCACATCCTTTACTGTCAAAAACACCGATAATTCTTGGTTTTAATCCAAATTTAGAATAAAGATCATGCGTGCGTGATTCCAAAAGCTCTGAAAAACTTTGTGCCACTACTCCAAATCCACATAGTATTATTCTCATAGTATCGTAAAATCTAATGGATTATTTAATTTGATTTGTCTAATTTGAGAGATAATGAGTTGATACAGTATCGAAGTTTTGATGGTGCAGGACCATCATCAAAAACATGTCCTAAATGTGAACCACATCTTTTACAATTAACTTCAACTCTAACCATTCCAAAAGTTTTATCTTCAATGTATTCTATACGTTCATCATCTTCAGGTTTAAAAAAACTTGGCCATCCTGTGCCTGAATCAAATTTTGTATCTGATGAAAATAATTCCATTCCACATCCTCTGCATTTGTAGACGCCATCATCTTTACAATCCCAATACATTCCTGTGAATGCACGTTCTGTACCTTTTAATCTACAAACTTCATATTCATCCGAGTTTAATTCTTCTTTCCATTCGTCATCTGTCTTAAAATTTTTTTCACTCATTTTTTATTTCTCTTTTCCTCTGTTCTTTTTTCTGATTCAAATCTTTCTAATTCATATTTATTCATATCAACAAATTTCATTATATTACTTAGAATTGGATGTTTTTTATTAATTGCTTGGTACATTTTCTGTGCTACAATTCTATAATCTTGATGTCCCTGTGGAACTGTACGTAATTCAATCATGTGAACTGCTTCTCTCATATTCATTTTCATCATGTAAGGATAATTATATGCAAAGTTTACGACATACTGTGCTTCTTCTGGAAATCTCTTCTGAATTTTTTTAAACACTTTTTCAGTACTGCTCATACATTCTTTGAATTCATTTTGCATTCCAAGATCTTTTATCTCTTGTGGCATATCAAATCCATGCCATGTTGTTAACAGTTGTCTTTCTAGTGTTAGTGCCCTATGTCTATGAAAATCTCTAAACATTCCAAAATTTGTGACTAAATCAAACGTATATTCTGCCATTTCAAATGCACGTGATGGTCTATGTCTTCTATTTTTTCTTAGATTTGTCATTTCTAAAATAATCTTCCTTTTTTTATTTATTGGAATTTTTTTAACTTGTTGTAATATTTTATCAAATGATATTCCTGGGGCTTGTTCATAAATTATTGCAGATAATACACTATTGACTACTTTAATCTCATTTTCACTTTCTACCAGTTTTACCATTTTTCCTTTAATTGGTGTGCCTGAAATTGAGGTTTTTGCAATATTTTGTGCAGATTTTTTTATGCTATTGAGATAATTTTGTAAAATCTTTCCATACTTATCATCGGATCTTCTGACAAATGATTTGATTGTAGTGTCAAGTTCATATTTTATTTGTGATGCTAAATTATTTTCTTCTTTTAGTTTCGATGCAAACAATATTGACAACAAATATTCAAATGCTCTTCCATTTCCTGTAACTCCTACATTTGTTAATGCTGATGCAGGAAGTAAACTTCTTAACGCATCAAGTGCTTTTGCTTTGGTTGCTGCGTTGTATATTCTCATTGAAGATTTTATCACCTTGTCATCATTTATGGCGTTAAATTTTTTCTCTTTTCCATCCTTATCTTTAAATTTATAATTATTAATTGAATCTCTTTCTCTAATTAATTTTAACATAGGTTCGATATTCTTGGAATATATTTCAAAATCTAAATTACATGCCTCGATATATTCATCTGCAAATTTAGTTTTCATTATTGTTGGCTCATAAAGAAATTTGTATTTTCCTTTAATTTTTTTATCCCATGATACATATCTTGATGATTTTTCTAAATATGAAAATCCAATTCTTCTGTCTTCTATTTTTTTAACTGCTATATTTGAGAGTCCTTCTATTGCAACTTGTCCAATACCCAATTCTGCAACTGAATCATCACCATACTCCAACAAAACTCTATCATAAAATTCCTCTCCACGATTTTTATTTTTCAAAAATTCATCTAAGAAAATCTTTCGCATACTCTTATCGGTTCTACTATATCGTGACATCAATGCACCACGATCAACTTGTCTAGGTGTAATTACCGCAAAGACATTTTTATCTGAATTTGAAAAATGTTTTTCTAAAATTTTTCTTTCATTTTTAGAAAATTCAGACAATAATATTATTTTTCATGATTGGTTTTATCTTTATCTTCTACCAATCTGAATTAGATCGGGTGATTTTGTTGGAAGATCAGTTGCTGTCTGTTGACCTTTTGTTTGCCATCTTGTTAACACATCGCGGAATGCTTTTTCCATTTCTTCATCTTCTAAATACATCAAAGTCGTTACCCATCTTCCTTTGACTCCTTTTTCATTTCCAACTGGTCCGCCAAGTGATTTCATCCAAAATTTTGATGGAAGAATTTTCAGCGCATCATTGTCTGGTTCATTTTTTAATTTTTCCCAATATTCAGCTACAAATTTCATAATTTGTCCTAATTCTTCTTTATCAATCATATTGGTTTTTCATTTAATTATAATAATAAAATTATGTTTAGTCGTGAATTTTTAATTTGGTTAATTTCTTTGTACTAAAATTGTCAACCTTGTTAACACTTGGTTGGTTATACGGATCTGTCAACTTCCATTCATGAGCAACTATGAAGTTGAAATTATTGGAAAAGCCGTAAAAGACATGTATGGTGCACCAATGGGCAAAATTTTAGGTACCTCAACTGATGTTGATGGTTCAATACAGACAGTCGGCATTAATTGCGGATCCGAAGGCCTAAAACAAATTGCTTTTGATCAACTCGTAGTTCAATCTGAAGTAGTAATTTTCATTCCAAAGTGGAGATTGGATTCACAACGTTTACTCAAACAGAAGGAACTTGTGATCCGACGTCTTAACGCATTGATGGAAATTGTCTCTGACAACGACAGTATGAAGTCTGATGCAGAAATAATTCATGAAAAGTACAACACTAAATTAATGACACTTCAACGTACTGAATTTGAAATTAGTTCTGAATTAGATAATCGAGTCGTCGAAATTGAAGAACAGGAAAAATCTGTAAAAGTTCTTTTGTTTGACGCAAAAGTTCAACTCAAAAGTAACGAAATTTCTCAGGAGACCTTCGATCATGTTCAAAAAGAAACAGATGAAATGCTTCAGCATATGAAACATGAGAAAGATGAGATTAGTAAAGTTAAATCCAGACTATCTAATCTCTCACTCGAAGATATGATTCCACCGGTATCACCATCAGCGATGCCCGGAACTTATCTACCTGATCCTTCTGAAGTTGAATCAACTAAGAATCGTTTACCAGAACCTCCTGGAAATGAGTCATTATCTCCAAAGTCATCTGAAATTCAATTGATGACCGTTCCTCAACAAGAACAAATTCCTTCAGATCCTGAATCTGATTGGATTAAACGAATGAATTCTCAATAATAATTCAAAATTCTTAAAACATTCATTATTCAAATATCTATAATTGCATTCTGAAGAATTTGATATTGGATTGGGACGTAATGATTCCTCGATTAGATCTTCTGCAAAAAATGACTATGTATCTTTCTGGAATAATTGTGCAAAATCATTAGCTTGGTTTGAACCTTGGACTGAAACTTTACAATGGAATCCTCCTTTTGCAAGGTGGTTTGTTGGTGGAAAAATTAATGCATCATATAACACGTTAGACATACATCAGAAATCTAAATCTAAAAAACCCGCAATTTTATGGGAAGGTGAAGATGGAACTGATAGAAAAATCACATATGAGGAAATGTTTGTACAAGTCAAAAAACTTGCTAATGTTCTAAAATCCTTAGGTGTAAAAAAAGGCGATCGAGTCACGATTTATCTTCCTATGATTCCTGAACTACCAATATCGATGCTTGCATGTGCCAGAATCGGTGCAATTCATACTGTTGTATTTTCTGGTTTTAGTTCAAAATCTCTATCAGACAGAGTTGAAGACTCTCAATCAAAAATAATTATCACTGCTGATGGTGGATATCGAAAAGGGAAGATAATAAATCTCAAAGAAATAGTTGATGATTCTGCCTCATCTGTTCAATTTGTAAAAAATGTCATTGTCTATCAAAGAACTGGTCAAAAAATAAGATTGAATGAAAAAGATTTACTTTGGCATGAGGTAATGCAAAATTCGTCTCACGAATGTGATGCAGAAATACTTGATAGCACTGATTCATTATACATTTTATACACTTCTGGTACAACTGGAAAACCTAAAGGTGTTTTACATGGAATTGGTGGTTATCTGACTCACCTTTATTCTACCTACAAATGGGCGTTTGACATCAACAACGATGATGTTTATTTTTGTACCGCTGACATTGGATGGGTTACTGGTCATAGTTACGTAGTTTATGGTCCTTTGTTACATGGTGCAACTCAGGTAATGTATGAGGGTGCACCTGATCATCCTGATTCATCTAGAATGTGGGATATAATTCAAAAATATGGTGTTACAATTTTTTATACAACTCCAACTGCTCTTCGCATGTTAATGAAATTTGGAGATGATATCCCAAATTCATTTAATCTTTCAAGTTTACGTTTACTTGGAACTGTAGGTGAACCAATAAATCCTGAAGTATGGAAATGGTATTTCAATGTAATTGGAAAAAAGAAATGTCCAATCATTGATACATGGTGGCAAACTGAAACTGGTGGAATGTTAATCAGTCCTTTGCCTGGCATTGAAACCATTCCTTTAAAACCTGGGTCTGCAACATTACCTATCCCTGGATTAGATATTGGAGTTGTTGATGAAGATGGAAATGAAGTTGAACCCGAAACAAAAGGTTCACTAATAATTAAAAATCCATGGCCTGGAATGCTTCTTGGATTGTGGAAAGACACTGAAAAATACAAAGATGTCTATTGGTCTAAATTTGAATCACTTTACTATCCTGGTGATTATGCTATCAAAGATTCTGATGGGTATTTGTGGTTACTTGGTCGTTCCGATGATGTACTGAAAGTTGCAGGTCATAGAATTGGAACTGCAGAACTAGAAAGTAGTATTGTTTCTCACCGTGATGTTGCAGAATCTGCGGTATGTGGAATACCTGATGATGTAAAAGGTGAATCCATTATTGCCTTTGTTATGTTAAAGGAAAATGTTAGTACTACTGAAGATGAACTCCGTTCTGAACTACGTGAAACAATTAGAACACAGATTGGTCCTATAGCAACTCCTAGTCAATTTTACATTGTGAATAAATTGCCGAAAACTAGAAGTGGAAAAATCATGCGTCGATTACTGAAAGCAATTGCAAAAAATGAAAAAATTGGAGATGTTAGTACTTTGGAAGATGGTGCTGCAGTAAGTGAGATTCAAACTGCATTTCAAGAACTACAAAAAAACATACAAAATCAAAAACCATAATTAATAATCATCTAGTGTTGTTTCTTCATCTTCATCTAATGCTACATTAGTCTGAAATGCTGCCCAAACTGTTGCAACTGCTTCTGAAGTAACTTGTATTCCTTGTTCTTTACAAAATTTGATAAAATTTCTACATTCCCCATAAACATCCACATCTTCTTCAAAACTCATAATTTTTTCACCATTTTTACGCTAGTTAATCTTTTTCTTCTTCTTTTCCAATATCTTCTTGATCTATTGATTGTGCATCTTTACTCATTTCCGGTATTACTTCTCGAAGGTTTTCTATTGCACTTTTTATCTTAAGAACTGCAACTGATGCATCAACTTTTTCTTGATTATAATTATGACAAAATTTATCAATTCTTTCCAAAATTCCTTCTAAACGTTTGATATTTAGTAGTAAATTATGCTTGATTTGTTCATTCTCTGTCATACGTTTTCTTAGATGTTATTTGATTTAATATAGTTTAGACATTGGCCTTTCAGCAGTAATCCATCAACACGAGATGGACTGTTTGGTATTCAATGTATTCGCAAACTGACCAATTATTGAATTTGTCATTTGTCGTAATTAAAAGAATTGGTCTAATGTCTGGCTTTTTTTCTCAAGACTTTTCTTTAATCTATTCATAGAACTTTCTACTCTGTCTTTTGAAAAATCACGTTCTTCTGATAAATATTTTACAACACCTTCGAAATCAGTTTCTCCAAACTCAATTTTATCTATTTTGGCTACATTTGGTTCAAGAAAAATTTTTCTTATTTCATCAAATGGAATTCTTTCTAACTGTTCTTGAATTTGAGGAATATCTTCTAGTCTTTTGTGTTGTTTAATCATCTTAATGGCGGTTTTTGGTCCTACTCTTTCAAATCCATCTGGATTAAAATCTGTCCCAATCAATATTCCGGTATCTACCAATTCTTCTCTAGTCAATCCCATACTTTCTAAATTCTTCTGAAATTCAATCATTTCTGGTAACACTTCTATGTAGGAATTTCTGTTTGGAAGTTTTCTTCTCCCACTGTTTGTAAAATTCCTCACTAATCTTTTTGCGCCAAATAAAATTGAATCAAAATCCTGACTTGCTGATGCATATGCATGTCCTGTAATTGTAAGATTTGCAGCTGTTGCTTCCCCTTCTGATGGTGCTTGTATGTGAGGTATTCCAAATAAATCTAATAATTTTTTTGAATCTTCTACCATTCCATCTCTCATTGATGTGGTTTGTTGTGCATATTTTCTGGCATCTTCCATATTTCCGCTAGTGATTGCTTTTTCATATTTTACTGTAGCCTCTTTTTTAATTTGTTTTCTTTTTTCAATTTCGGCTGATTTCAGTGAAGGTGGTTTTCCATCAAATACGTAAACTGGCTTTATTCCCATTGTGAGGAAGTTTATGTTTCTAAACAATAATCCTGTGATATGACTTGTGACCCTTCCATGTGAGTCTGTTAAATGAAGTCCCTCGGGGCCTCTGATTATTGCTAAAAACTGATAGATTGCATTGTATGCATCAATTGCTACAACTTTGTTTGTAAATGATTCAAGCTGTGTTTTCTCTCTTACTAGTAATGGCTTTAGATCTAATCCCATGATAATATTCTATATTTGCTGCTTTTTTTATTTACTGATTCGATTTTATAGTAGAAATTCTTACTTTTGATGTCGAGATAGCCAAGCTTGGTCCAAGGCGGACGCCTCGAAATCTCAAAACAGGATAGCGTCTGTGCTCTGCACACGGGGGTTCAAATCCCTCTCTCGGCGCTTATTTTTCTAAAAATTGATATCTTCCTTTAATTTTGAAATATTATGAGTGTAAAACAAGACGCTTTAGATGAACTAGTAACTGAACAAGAATTGCTGTTAATGGATATGCTCAAAAATTGGCATGAAATTAAAACACGTCTTACAAATATAGACCAAAATAATCCCATGAATGAAATGTTTGATAAAATGATTCACGATTTAACAAAGATACAAAATCACACAAAGAATTATCGCACGTTATTAGAGAAAATGAAGCAAATTTCTGATGAGTTCAACAAAGAATCAATAGAATGGCATGAAAAATATGATATATCTGAAGAATCTGATGATTCCAATTCTGGTTAATGGAATTAATACATACTAACGCCTCTTTTTTAAATAGCTTTGAAATTATTCTTCATATGACTACATCATTAAAGAAAATTCTAGTTCCACTTGATAATTCAAAAAACTCCTTTAGAGGATTGTCTTCTGCAATCTATTTTGCAAAAATGTGTGATGCAAAAATTATTGCTTTACATTCAGTTTATGCTCCTCCAAAAGGTGATTTTGATACATCTGGACGCTTTAACAAAGATCATAAAAAACAGCTAGATTCTATGATGAATATTGCAGAAACCCAATGTAAAAAATCTGGGGTTAAATTTGAACGAAAAATTGTATATGGTAATCCGGGTTATGAAATTGCTAAATTTGCAAATTCTTCACGAAACAAAATAGATATGGTTGTAATTGGGTCTAGAGGACGAAGTTCTGCAAAAGAAATATTTTTTGGAAGTACATCTCAATTTGTTCTCCACAAATCAAAACCTTCTGTATTAATTATAAAATAATCCATTAGTAGAAAAGAGAGGAAAAAAAGGTCCTTCTCATTTTTGCCAAAAAACGGCATTTTCACTAATGGAATTCTATTACGTCAAAATGATTATTAAATCTTGTCTATAATTTGTCTTATTATTTTTCTGCTTTGATAGGTTCTTTTTTCATCCACAATGTTTTGTTTTTGTGATCAATTAGTGATATTCCTAAACTAGCAATTTCTTCTCTAATTTTATCGGCATCTTCAAATTTTTTCTCCTCTCTTAATTTCTCTCTCTTGTTGATCAATTCAAAAGTAGATTTTATCTCATCGTCTGAAACTGTTTGAACTTTTAATCCTAACACTTCTAACATATATTCTAAAACTGGAAGTGTTTGTTCTGAAATATTTTTAGTAATTTTTTCATCTGCGGCTAAACTGTTTATTGTTTTAATCATATTGAAAAAAACAGATAATCCTAATGATGTATTGAAATCATCATTTAGTGCTGCATCAAATTTCTCTTTTGATTCGTTAAGTAATGATGAAATATCTTCAAATTCTTCAGTTTTGTCTGCTAATCTTAATTCATAATAGCATGTTTCAATTTGTCGTAATCTGATCAAATTTTCCTTTAGTAGCTCTTCAGTATAATCAATTGGTTTTGAATAATGTCCTGAAATACAAAATAATCTTGCTACATTTGGTCCCCATGTTTCCAATACGTGATTTATTGATTTTACATTTCCAACTGATTTCGACATCTTTTCACCATTGATTGTAATCATTCCTGCATGCATCCAAATTTTTGCAAATTGTTCTGAAGTAAATGATTCTGATTGTGCAATTTCATTTTCATGATGAGGAAAAATTAAATCACGTCCTCCTCCATGTATTTCGAAATTTTTGCCCAAATACTTGATACTCATTGCAGAACACTCTATGTGCCATCCGGGTCTACCTTTGCCCCATGGGCTTTCCCAGTTTGGTTGTGTATCTGAAAACTTCCATAAAGCAAAATCAAGAGGGTTTTCTTTTGATTCATCTACTTCTATTCTGGAACCACTTTCTAGATCTTCAGTTTTCTTTTTTGATAATTTGCCATATTCTGAAAATTTTGAAACACGAAAATAAACTCCATTTTTTGAAACATATGCAGATTCTTTGTCAACTAATTCTTTGATTAAATTTATCATGTCTTCGATATGTTCGGTTGCTTTTGGATAATTTGTTGCCCTTTTGATATTCAATCTATCTGAATCTTCAAAGTAGGTTTGAATGTATTTAGTCGATAGTCCACTTGCAGATTCTCCTTGCTCCTTTGCACGATTTATTATCTTATCATCAACATCAGTAAAATTTTGAATAAGTTCTACCGGAATATTATTTGCTTCCAAAAATCTTCTTAGTGTGTCAAATACTATTATCGTTCTTGCATGTCCGATATGAGATTGATCATATACTGTAACGCCACAAAGATAGATTCGTACTTTATCTGAAAATTCTAATTCTTTTTTTTGGTTTGTTAGAGTGTCAGAAATCTTCATTTGTTAATAACAGATATGGCGTATCATTTATCTTATTTGTATAAAAATAATCTTCATTCAAAGCTCTTTTGGATTGATTCGTTTGTGCTCACTATTTTTGTACATATCATGGATCTTTTCAACTATTTCCTTATCTATTTGTGATTCTTTTACGGTATCTTCCAATGACAATTTTTTATCTATTAAGCAATACAGTATGATGTCGATTTGTTCATAATTGACACCTATTTCATGTTCTGCTTCATGATTGGGCCACAAGTGTGGACTACTTTTCTTTGCAATAATTTTTTCATCTATTCCTAAGTGTCTGGCTAATTCTCTTACTTGTGTCTTGTATAATGATACAATTGGTAATACATCTGCTGCACCATCTCCAAATTTTGTAAAATATCCTATGTTAAATTCACTTTTATCACTTGAACCTAGTGCAATTAAATTTTTCAAATTTGCATAATAATATAATATGTTCATTCTAATTCTTGCACGTAAATTACCTAATGCTCTATCTCCTGGCTCCAATACCATGCTGAACTCCTTATGTATTGAATTGATATCGAGTAATTTGTAATCCATTCCTAATGTATCGATAATCTTTATTGCATCATTAGTTTCTGATTCTGGTGAAATTTTAGAATCTGGCATTATCAGTACAAGTGTTTTTTCTTTTACAATGTTATTGCATAGATATGTAATTGCTGCTGAATCAATTCCGCCGCTTAATCCCAAAATCACGCCTTTTGAATTGGTCTCTTTAATTTTTTGTTGTAATCCATTCTGTATTCTAGTTGCAATACTACTATAATCTTGGTTTGTTATTTTTTCTAAAATATCTTGGTTCACAGTTTTTCTTAAACTAATATCATAAAAAGTCTACCAGAATTATGCATCAATGTAAATGCCATCATCTCTGATATCTACATCGTATTTTTTCAGTTTGATGCCTTTTAGATAATCCATTAATTCTCCTGTCTTGATATTGTAATGCCAGAAATGTAATGGACATTCTACTATATCTCCTTCAATTTTTCCTTTTGGTGCGATTGAACCATCTTGATGTTGACAAATTCCATCTAATGCGTGAAATCCATCTTGATTAAAAACAGCAATTTTTTTCCCATCTACTTCAAATTCTTTGCTTGAACCAGATTGAATATCATCTTTTTCTGCAACTTTAGTCCATGTCATCTAAATGATTTTGAAATAATGTTCTTTATTTACTTATTCTTGTTACCAACTTTCGGCATATTTCTTTTGTTCTTTTGTTAATTTGTCTATCTTGACATCCATTGCTCTTAATGCATCTACTGCAATTTGTCTATCGATTTCTTTTGGCACAATCATGGTCTTTTTACCCATCTTTTTATGATTTTTCAAGATGTACAATAATGATAATATTTGATTTGAAAATGATTGTGCCATGACTTCTGGTGGATGTCCTTCTGCTGCCACAAGATTTGCCAATCTTCCTTTACCGATTAAATAGATTTTTCTTCCATTTCTTAAGATACATTCGTCTAATGATGGTCTTACTTCTCTAACTGATTTTGATTTTCCTAATAGGAATTTAGTATCTATTTCTACGTCAAAATGTCCAACATTTCCAACTACCGCGCCATCTTTCATAGCAAGAAGGTGTTCTTTTCTAATTACACTAGTCATTCCTGTAGTTGTAATGAAAATTTGTCCAATTTTTGCAGCTTGTGACATTGGCATTACATCAAATCCATCCATATGTGCTTCCAAAGCTTTTACAGGATCAATTTCTGTAACAATTACTTTTCCACCCATTCCTCTGGATCTTTCTGCAACTCCTCTTCCTACCCATCCGTATCCTACGACAACAATTTTCTTTGATGTGAATAATAATCCCATTGCTCTTAGATATCCATCTATTGTACTTTGACCTGTACCGTATCTATTGTCAAACATATGTTTTGTGTCGGCATCGTTGACAATAACTACTGGATATTTTAATTTCCCTTGTTTCTCCATGGCTTGTACTCTTGTAACTCCTGCAGTTGTTTCTTCTGTAGATCCAAGAATTTCTAATGATTTGAATTTTTTATCAAAATGTACCTTAACGTTCATGTCTGCACCGTCATCACAAATTAAACTTGGTTTGTGGTTTAGTACTTGATCGAGACACCAGTCATATTCTTTGTTAGTTTGACCATTCCATGCATAGATGTGAATTCCTTGTGTTGCAAGATATGCTGCAATATGGTCTTGTGTTGTTAATGGATTTCCTCCGCACACTGCAACATTTGCTCCTAATTCTTTAGCGCCGATTAACAAAACTGATGTTTCTTTTGTAATGTGTAAGCAAAATGCAATTGTAACTCCTTTCAGAGGTTTAGATTTTTTTAATCTGGTTAATGTGTTATCCAAAATATCCATATGAGTACGAGCCCATTCGTATGAGATCTTTCCTTGTTTTGCTAATTTTGGGTTTTTTACTTTACTCACAAATTACACATTTCATAATCTCTTTAAAAACCATAGCTTAAATTTCGCAAAAATCCAAACATCACAAATGAATAAAAAAGCAATAATCACAAGCGCATTGCCATATTCTAATGGTGAAATACATCTTGGTCATGTGGCATCAACATATTTGCCTGCAGACGTTACGACTCGTTTTTTAAAACAAAATGGGGTTGAAGCATATTTTGTTTGTGCATCTGATGATTTTGGAACTCCTATTCTAATACAATCTGAAAAACTTGGTCAAACTCCACAAGAATATGTTGAACATTGGAATAAGCGTGACTATGAAGATTTCACTGCTTTCGATATTGCATTTGATTTTTTCTATAAGACCAGTTCATCTGAAAATATATCGTTTGTACAAGATGTATTCAAAAAACTCCAAGAAAATGGTCATATTTATGAAAAAGAAATTATACAATTTTTCTGTGAAAATGATCAAAAATTTCTTCCAGATAGATTTGTAAAAGGAACTTGTCCATACTGTAGTGCTGAAGATCAATATTCTGATTTATGTGAGAAATGTGGACGTGTACCTGAAGAAATTGGTAATCCACATTGTTCAATCTGCGGCCAAACTCCTATAAAAAAATCCACAAATCATTATTTCTTTAAACTAAAAAATTTCTCTGACTCCCTTTTAGGATATTTGTCTAACGCTCCATACCTTCAAAAAGATGTAAAAAAATATGTTGAAAATTGGATTAAAGAAGGATTAATTGATTGGGATATAACGCGCGATATATCATGGGGGGTGCCAATCCCACTTGAAGGATTAACAGACAAAGTATTCTATGGATGGTTTGATAATCATTTGGCATACATTTCTTCTACTTTAAAATTTTTAAATGATAAAAAAATTGACGGAAAAAGTTTTTGGAATGATGCCGACATATATCATTTCATTGGAAAAGACATTGTCTATCACCACTATCTGTTTTTACCTGCAATGAGATTGGGAATTAATAATGAATTCAAATTGCCTGATTACATTCCAACTCGTGGCCATCTTACACTTGAAGGTAAAAAAATATCAAAAAGTAGGAATTGGTATATTGGTCTAAAAGATTTTCTTGAAAAATTCCCTGCTGATTATCTAAGATTTTATCTCATTTCGATAAATCCTTACTCACAAGATGATCTTAATTTTGATTGGGAACAATTTTCAACAAAAATTAATTCAGAATTAATTGGTAATTTAGGAAATTTAGTTAATCGTGTACTTGGATTTACAACCAAGGCTTTTGATGGTGTTGTCCCTAAGCCTGAAAATTTTGATGAAAAAGATTCTGAATCTGAGAAAAAAATCATGTCTCTTGCTGATGATATTGGAAAATTAATGCGTGAAAATCATTTAGATCGTGCATTAAAACAATTGATGGAATTTTCAGCTCATTTTAATCAGTATTTCCAACACAAAGAACCTTGGAAAAAAGAACCTGGAACAAATGCTTGCATCTTTCTATCAGTTAATGCTGTACGTTCAATTGCAATATGTTTGCATTCATTTTTACCAAAATCATCTCAGAAAATTTGGTCACAGTTAGGGCTTGAAGGAAATGTTTCAGATATATCTTGGAATGAAATGTCTGAATTGAAACTAAATGCGGGGCATAAAATTGGAATTGTTGAACCAATATTTTCTAAAGTAGAATCCTCTGACATTGAAAAAGAACAATCCAAGTTAGGAAATTAGAATGATTGGCAAGGTATTTCCAAAAATATCTACTAGGGGATATTATGATATAAAAACTGGGAAAACTATCAAAAACACTGCGTATGACATCTATCCTAAGACTACTTTTGAAAAAATATTACAAAACTCTGAAATCGTCATAATGATTCATGGTTTAAGAAACAACAAATCTGGGGCCCTAGCAAAATATGTAATAGCTGAAAAACGCTTGAAATCATTAAATTATCAACACGATGTGGTTGGATACAGTTATGATTCGAATACTGCCGGTGTACAATACAAATCCACGGCATTGTCTGCATTAAAAATTGGAGTTTTAATTGCAAAAAAGAATGGGAAAAATCTTGCAAAATTTATCTTAGATGCAAAATCAAAAAATTCTTCACTTAAAATTAGATTAATAGGACATTCACTCGGCTCTCAAGTCATTCTATCAACAATACAATTTCTTGCAAAAAATCCAAAAAATAAAGGAATTATTGAATCTGTACATTTCTTTGGAGCGTCTATTCCTGCGGATTCATTGAAACCTCTCATACATGGTAATGAATTTCAAAAAATTGTAAATAAAAAAGTCATTAATTATTACAGTCCTTATGATGATGTACTAAAAGCGGCACATGATGAAAAATGGGTTGAATCTCCATTAGGTTATCGTGGTGCGATAGGAACTACTTGTTCAAAATATTTTCAAAAACAAGTACGTCCACAAAACCATAGATTTGCAAGCTATGCGAAAACAATAAAATTATTTCCGTAAATTAAAAAGAGAATATGCGAGTTTCTAACACATCGCTTTTTCTTCGAGAATAAAGTATTTTGCAAGTTTAAGATATGTCTCACGTTCGAAGTCAGAAATCTCTTCGTCGCTACTATAGATTCTCTCAAACCAAGAGATAATGTTCTCGATGTCTTTTGTAGAAAAAACTGTCATTTCTGGCATAATGATATCAATCTTAACTTGTATTTCATAATTTTAGTAAAAAATTGTCTCGATCAGTGTTGCTAAAAATCCATTAATGAATATAATTAGTGGAGTAGAAGAGAGATGTTATTCTAAATATTGAAGTCAAATGTGCTCTCACTCCAAGATATATTACAAAATTTGTATTTAAGATCTAATTACCCGAGTCGCTTAATTATGTGATATCCAAATTGAGTCTTAACTGGTGCTGACACTTCACCAATTTCTAAATTAAACGCGACATCTTCAAATTCTTTTACCATTTGTCCTTTTGTGAAATAACCTAAATCTCCATCTTTTTTTGCACTGGGACATGATGATATCTCTTTAGCGGCAGCACCGAATTTTTTTCCTTTTTTAATTTCATCAAGTATTTGCAAAGCTTGACTTTGTTTCTCAACTAAAATATGTGAACATTTTACTTTTTGTGCCATTATTTATCAAAAATCCTCTCTCTAATCTGTGGAACGCGTTTGTATACTATGTCTCTAATCTTTGTTTGTTCTTGAGGTGTTGGCATTTCTTTTCCTCCTTTCATTTGTGCAAGTGCCGATATGCCGCCTAACAAAACTTGTCCCATTATTAATCCAAAAACATACTCCTTAATTTCTTTAACTTTTAAAATGTCATTACTAGCATTAACTTCATTTTGATAATTATCTAGATTCATTATTGCATTTTCAATTGTTTTATCAACTATTGCCTCTAATTGTTCTTCTGCGCTCATACATTTCTCAATATTTTTGAATAAATAAGTAATTGCATCAAGATATGTTTTAATTAAACAATCCAAACATCTGGATATTGTTTAAATATTTCACTGTGCAAACTGCAAATGAAACCTTGCCTCTTGTTATAGAAAGATACGCAAATATCAAAAAGCAAAAAAATGAAGTAATAAAAGCAGAACAGGAACTTCAGGTTACTTTGACTGATAATAATACATTTGAAAAATATGTTGTTTTAAAACAAAAATTGAATGAAGAATTATCAAAATTTTATAAAACTATTCAAGAATTGGAAGAAACTGGAGTTGTTATGAAAGGATTAGATCAAGGTTTACTTGATTTTCCTTCAAAGAGATTTGACGAAGAAGTATGGCTTTGTTGGAAAGAAGGTGAAACTGAAATAAAATTTTGGCATGAAAAAGACTCTGGATTCAATGGCCGGAAACCTGTCAGCGTAGATGCAGAGTCATTAATCTAATGCTTTCTGTCTGGCTACGTGCAATCCGAATAAAATTTCTATTAGCATCTGTAATTGCTGTTTCACTTGGGCTTTCTCTTTCATGGTATGCTGGATTTCCAATTGATATTTTCCATACAATATTGACATTTGCAGGTGTTATTTCACTTCATGCTAGTGTAGATCTACTAAATGATTATTGGGATTTTAAGCGTGGTATTGATACAAAAACAAAACGAACTAAGATGAGTGGTGGAACTGGAGTTTTACCTGAAGGGTTACTCACACCAAAATCCGTATATCTTGTTGGTATTGGATTTTTAATTTTAGGTGCAATCATTGGCATTTATTTTGTTACCATATTTGGAATCACAATTGGATTGATCTTAGGATTTGCTATTCTTTCTGTTTATTTCTATTCCACAAAAATTGTAAATTGGGGCCTTGCAGAAGTATTTGTTACAATTAAGGGGGCATTGATTATAATTGGAACATATTTTATTCAAACTCAAAATATCGATGATTTTACAATTCTTGCAGGTATTGTAGTGGGAATACTTTCTTCATTAGTTTTGTTTGTAACTTCAATTCCTGATCATGATGTGGACAAAGAAAAAGGAAGAAGAACGTTGATAATTATTTTTGGTAAATCAAACGCAGTCAAAACTTTCTTAATTTTCCCAATACTCGCATATGGGATTATAATTTATGGGGTAGTATCGGGATTATTCCCCATTTACAGTCTAATTGTTCTTTTAGCTAAACCATTTCTCATTTTAGCTATATTGCATTTGAAAGATTTAGAAAAATCTGAAAATATCTTAATTAGTTCTATGACGAATACCCTTTATTTTAGTAGAATTGCCGGTGCACTTTTCATTATTTCATTTTTGATAGGATTTTAAGTAATGATTTTTAATATAATTTAGAATGATTTCTGGCTTTGCAACAACTACTGGAACCAAAACCTTCTCTGAAAAGTATCTTACTGAAAATTATAATTCATTTCAAAATTTACATTTATCAAATATTGGAATTGGAACATATCTTGGAGAACCTGATTCACAAACTGACACTATGGTCAAAGATGCTGTGAAAAAATCTATCTTGTCTGGCGTTAATGTGATTGATACTGCAATAAATTACCGAGCACAAAAATCTGAGCGAAGTATTGGTGCTGCATTATCTGAATTAATTGATGAAAATTTACTCAAAAGAGACGAGGTATTCATTTGTACAAAAAATGGTTATGTTACTAATGATGGAGATATCCAAGAAGATTTCATGCAATATGTGATGCGTGAATTTGGTCAACCTGGAATTGTCAAAGAAGGTGATATATCTTCAGGTTATCATTGTATGACTATTCCATATTTGCAAGATCAACTTGAACGGAGTTTAAAAAATATGAATCTTGAATGTATTGATTTGATGTATCTTCATAATGCTGTTGAAGGTCATCCTGAAATGTCTAAATCACAATTTTTAGAAAATCTTAAAAAAATTTTTGAATTTTATGAAGAAAAACGTAAAGAAGGTAAAATCAGATTTTATGGTTTGGCTACATGGGAGTGTTTTAGAGCAACTTCTGATAATGCGATGTTTCTATCTTTGGAAGATGTGGTAAAACTTGCACAAGATGTTGGTGGGAATGATCATGGATTTAGATTCATACAACTTCCTTTCAATTTACATTTTGATCAAGCAATGTTACTGAAAAATCAAACTGTATCTGGAAAACAAAAATCTATTCTAGATTCTGCAAATGAATTAGGAATCGGTGTTTTTACAAGTGTTCCTTTAATGCAAGGTAAACTTTTGGAATGGGCAAAATCAAAACCTCTCTTTGCAACTTCATCTCCTTCTGTTGGACTTTTACAATTCATTCGTTCAACTCCTGGAGTTCTTGCTCCTTTAATTGGTCAAAAATCTAGTGAACATGTAAATGAGAATCTTGAAGTAATGAAAATTAATTCATTGAATCAATCAGAATATGATGAATTTCTTAAAAAATTGGTATCTTAATCATACACAACATAAATTGTTTTTCAACTTTTCAATTTGTATCATATAATCACAATTTTTACACACAATCCAATTTTTTGTCTTCATTAGAATTTTTAGACAGTTGTATTCTGTCATAAATAATTCCTGCTTTTCACATTCAGGACATACTCCAAAAAGTTTTTTCATGTACTAGATTCATTTTTTTCCATATAAGATATTCTTATGATTAATGAGTTCTCACTGTTTAGATAAATAGAAATACGACTCTAATTGGAAAAAACCATGAAGGTTACTGATCCTGTTTGTGGTCTTGAATTTGATGAGGATTTAGCTGTTTCACATGATTATAATTCAAAAAAATATCATTTTTGCTGTGATGGTTGCAAAAAAATTTTTATTAAAAAACCAAAGAAATGGTCAAAAAAATCTAATCAATAGGAAATTTACCACACATTCTGCAAAATCTTGAGTTTAAATTAATTTCATAATCGCAATCGGGACATTTTCTGTCTGAACTTGACTTTTTCACTGAACTTGACTTTCTAAAGCATTCATAGTAGTGTAATGATTCTTTAGTTCGGATATATACTCCATCCTCTTCCAAGATTTTTGTTTTTTTCTGTGAAAAAATTTCATCTGTAATTATTGTATTAAACAATCCTGTTAGATTATTTGTTCCTGATCCATCTTGCATAGGTGATTTCTCTCTCCAAATGATATTCTTTGGAAGATCTTTTTCAAATGTTTCTCTAAGAATCCATTTTCCAAATTTTTTATTTTCTTTAACATTAATTTTTCTTGAAATGGGGATGCTATCTGAAAATTTTATCACATTCTCATTCAAAAATGGATTTTCAACTTTCATGTTTAATGATTTAGCAATATCTTTTGATGGGAAATGCATGATTTTTTTAATTCTTTCTAATTCATCATCTAATTTATCATTAGATTTCTTTAATAGAAAATTATATCCTGCAAAAATTTCATCTGCCCCATCTCCTGTAATTACTGAATCAACTCCTTTTTTTTTCAATGAACTAAGATAGAGGTGAGGAACAATTGAATTGCGTATTTCAATATCGTTGAAATTATCTAAAATTTTGATTGTTTCATTAATGGAATCTAATACCTCTTCCATGGTTACTTGCATCAAAGATAGGTTTAATCTGGTATGTTTTGCAACGATTTGTGCAAAAGTAAGATCTGTTCCCAAAAAATCCTTTGTGATTATTGTTATTGCTTGTGGTTTTTGATCTTTTCGTAGATGTGCGAGTATACTACTATCCAACCCTCCTGACAATGCAATCCATTCTGATTTGCACTCGCTAACCGCATTTTGTAACGTTGCTATACATTGATCCGTATCGTTTTCCATATTCTAACTAGAATACATTTCAAATAAAAATTTGTTAATTAAATAAGAGATAGTTTCAGCTAATTTCAGCGGAACTTATAAGGTAATTGTGATAAGATATTTCATGTTACTACCTGCAGAAATTGAATCCAAAACTTTGATTCCTGCTCTTCGTGCAATTCTTGCAAAAAACTTGGCTGAGAATCATAATGTACGTGAAGATGAGATCTCAAAAATGTTAGGTGTTACACAAGCTGCCATTAGTAATTATATTCGTGGAACTCGTGGTGATCCTGAACTAATTAAAAAATTATCTGCTGAAAAACAAGTATCTGAAATGATTAATGAAATTTCTACTGATCTTTCATCTGATATGGCTTACTCTCCTTCAAGTTTATCTAAATTCATTGGCCTTTGTAATTATATTAAGACTAGTCTCTTAATTTGTGACATTCATCATAATTTAGAATCTGATATAGATGAAGCAATTTGTAAAGAATGTGAAAATATGCTTCTAAAAGGACCTGGTAGCGTTTACTAATTTTTTATTAAAACAATTTCTATATTAGAAAGCATTTGTCCATCTTCTTCTGAAATTACGCTATCTAGTTTGATATCTTGAATTTTTGAATTCCCTTTTAACATATTTTCTGTTACGATATTTGCAACTGCCACTGCGTTAGGAATTAAATTTCCTTTAGCCATCAAAACGACTCTTTTGTTTGCTGACAGTGTAGTTAAGACATCTAATGCACTAGTCATCACTGACTCATCTTTTACAAAATAACTGTCCTTATCTAATTCATTTCCTGATCGTTTGATTTCCTGTAATTCCATCTTAATTATAATTTTGTTGGACTTCTTTTAAATTTTATAGACGAATCGTCTATTCTTTGAAATCTAACAATGGTATATTTTGATAATCGCCATTAGGTAATACACGTCTTATTGTAATTGGAATTACTCGTTCCTCAAGTTCTTTCATAGAAATATCTAGTGAAGTTGCAGCATTTACGGGAATTTCTATGAATGGCGGTGCTCCTAAAGATAATTGTAATGCTCGTGCTCCCATAATTCTTGCTTTTTCAAACCTTGTTAATGTTGGGGGGCCCATCAATATTTTTCCATCAGCACTTAATTCAACTGCATCATGTTGTTCGTCGACATCAATAATCTCACGTTGTCTGATTGTCTCACATTCTTTTTCCAATTGTTCTAATTGTTTATCAGTTAATTCTTCTTTTCCTTCTTTAATTTTTCTATAATAATCAATTGCCTTTTCCATCGTTGCATGAATGCTTATTTCTGCATCTGGATCTATTTCTTCTGTATCTGGTTGAATTATTTCATCCAATTTAGCTTCTGGAACTAGTGGAGCTGGTTCTTCCTCTTTTTTTTCAGTTGTAAATGGTGTTTCTTCAGACTCAGACAAGTAAACTAATTGAAAAATGCCAATATATAATCCAAAGCTGTAGATATCCTGATGAATGGTGGATCTGTATCAAAATCACAAGTAATTTTGGAAATAATTGGTAAATCTAAAATCAAATGTGAATTAAAACGTCATCTTTCTCCTTCACTAGTTGGAACAATCATTCGTTCATTGCCTGTAACTGGAACCATTCACCTACTTGGAACTAGTGGTGTCTATGTTGAATCTCACATAGAGTCTGGAGGAGAACGTACTCGAAAAGAATTCAAGAAAGGCGATATTGCATTTTTATCTGTAGGTCATGCGTTTTGTTTTTTCTATAAGGATACAAAGGTTGGAAAAGATCTAATTCCAATAGGAAAAATTATTGAGAATTCTGATGAATTATTGAAAATTAATTCTGGAGATAAAGTTTCTATTTATTGTGAAACTGGTTGATAAATATAGTGCCCACTAAATCCGCCAACTTTTTTTACGGTTCCTTCTGATAATGCTTTTTTAAGAAATGCATTGGCAGTTGAAATTTTAACATTTGATTGTCTTGCTAAATCTTGAATTGTAATCACTTTTGATGATTTAACTATCTTGCTTGCCTCGGCTTCATTGATAAACACGGCAACCTCTTTCTTCTCACTATGATCTTTTTTATCTTTTTTTGTCTTATCTTTACCACTTTGTGATTTTTCATTCGATGAGACTGATTTGTTTTTACTTCCCATATTCTCACATCAATAATTGCTATTTATAAACGAACAAAAATTTTCTTTATTTCAACTTTATTAACGGTTGATTTGTTATTATTACAATGGGTATTGTTTCAAAAGGCTCAAAGTGTAATGTAGATGGCTGTGATAATGATGCCGTACGTTCTCTTAATACAAAAAAAATTGAAGATGCTGGACTACGTCTTGATTCATCTGGTAAAAAATCTGGTTTATGTAAAGAACACTACAAAGAATGGAAAAAAGCAACAAAAGATGACCGTTCATTAGAGCGTGCCAGATATGATAGAGGTTAATCTAAGGTTTACAATTAGTTAATGTGTAAAGTTTTTCTTTAATTTGTTCTAATTCCTTTTCGTCTTCAGTTTCCATTGCAGTCTCTTTCAATGTCAATAACATGTTTGTATTGAATGAATTTAATGCGATAGAGCTTTCTCCTGCTAAGTTTTGCTCAATACATCTTTCTATTTCTTTCATCACGGGATTATTAATTTGAATTTCCATGGAAATGGGATTTTCTATAGTAATTTCTGTCTGGCTAAAAAAATATGCCGAAGCTGAAAATCCAACAATTGCTACGACTATCACTAAAATTGGAAATATTTTTCCCATATGATATTTAAAAAATATTGACTTTTAATTTTTTACATACCGAATCATTTACATTGAAAAACATTTTTGAATATTCATGGGTAAAAGAAAAGATGGAAAACATGCACGATTTGCAGATCAAAAGGCAGCAAGAAGAAAGGCTAACAAAAAGTCCTAGTCCAAGTTTATATTAGATTTTTTTAAAATATCTGCAAATTTGTCTGGAACTTTATTGGCTGATTCTTGGAGTGTGTTATAATAATTACCTAATTTTTTGTATATTCTTTTTTGTTCTCTAGATTCTTCATTTGATAATGCATAAAGTGCTAAAATAGGAAATGCAATTGTAGAATCTGTATACACTGTAATCAAATCTTCATGTGAGTCTTTTACTTTTCCCCAACTCTTTCCTTCTTGTAATGTTGCACCTGATAATCCTCCTGTATCTGGTCGCGCATCTGTAATTTGAATAATATAATTTTGACCTCCATGGTCTTTTCGTAAAATTTGATCTAATAGCGGTCCTGTTTGTTGAGCTGTATTCTTTGGAACTCCACCTCCTAGTTCTAAAATACCTGATTTTTTTGAATTGTAAACTATAGCTGCTTGTTCTATAATTTCTCTAACGAAATCTAAATTGAATGTTTTATTTTTTAATCTATGAACTGCTAAATTCATTGCAAGTGATGAATCTTTGAGAGTTGATACGTATACGGGAACATCCAACTCATATGCAGTTGTAAGAAAACTTTTTTCAGGGAATTTTGATTTTTCTTTACTAATCTTTCCTAAAACATTACAAAATTCTGCGGTTGTAAATGATTTATCCGTAAATTTATCTTTAAACATATTTTGAATAATATTATCTTCTAATTCCAATGTTTCATAGAATTTAACATAAACATCTCTAATTCTTACGATTTCTTTTTCATACAATATGTTATCGTCAACTTCAAAATGACCTTGTTTTACTGGCAATCCCCATGCAAAATGATCTTCATGATATACATTTGCACCTGTTGTAACTATCCAGTCCACAAATCCTTTTTCTAGAAGTGTCTTGATAATTCCACCAAATCCTACCGGCGTCATTGCACCTGCAACTGTTAAACAAATAGTTGCATTTTCCTGAATCATTTTTTGATATAATTTTGCTGCTTCACCTAACTGTCTTGCATTAAATCCTGAATTTGCATAAATCTCAACTAATTCCTTTACTGTTGTTTTAGAATCAAGTTTGATGTGAGGTATGTCTTTTCCTTCAAAATTATGATGATTCACACAAAAATTTTGTAATGTAAGTAAAATAAGCTTTTAGGATCTAATGTTACGTGAACCGTCATCGTTATCTGATTCTCCTATGTGTTCTTTTACCATCTTTATTACATCCTCAATTATGTCACAAAGATGTACGTCAACTTCTGTACTAAACATCAATAGTCCATCTTTCCCGCAGGCCATAGTTATTCTATTTACTTTTTCATATCTTGTCATGGCAAATTCAGGTTCACCGATTTCTGATGAAAATTGTTTTCGTGTTTTCCATCGCATAATTGCCTGAGTCATAGATTTTTTTGTTTGATCCTTGTCAAAATGACGAACGGTTTCATTCTGCATTTTCTCATAAACATCTCCACTAAAGGAATTGTAGACGCCT
>Ga0209252_1000355_pt1 | contig 36587 bp, 30 predicted proteins | sample SaaInlV_135m_DNA_3_FD_184673 | JGI IMG/M metagenome (GOLD analysis project Ga0209252, IMG submission 184673) | Marine microbial communities from expanding oxygen minimum zones in the Saanich Inlet - Saanich Inlet SI074_LV_100m_DNA (SPAdes) (version 2) | ecosystem: Environmental > Aquatic >... | reverse complement strand
GTTGAGAAGCTCTCCTTAAGTAAGTCAGTTAATTTTAAGTCACTGGTTGTTACTGCCTTTTCGCCATTAATATAAAAGTTCATAATCTAATTATAAATGTAACTAAGTTTTTTATCCTTCTTTTTATTTAAACAGTAGTCGGCTATTAATTCTGCAATTAGCGGAGACAATAGATAACCATGTCTATAGAGGCCATTTGCAGAAATAAAATCATTTTTAATATTTATACTTGGCAAATTGTCAATATATGCTGGCCTACAATTAGTAGATAATTCCAATATTCTTGCTTCCGAAAAACTTTTAGAGATAAGCATTGACGAACTTAAAAGCTCTAAGGCTGATCTTACAGAGACAGGTGATGAATCTTTACTTTCAATTTCTGTTGCACCAATTAGATAATTATTTTTACCTCTAGGAGTAATATAAGTTGGATACCTGAAATGATGAAGTCTTATTGGTCTAGTTATATTAACATTTTCAGCAAACACTTTTATTATTTCACCCCTAACTCCCCTCAATTTTCCTTTTTCACCAATAGAGTCTAATCCAGTACATTCAATTACATGATCAAAATTAATTCTTTCCCCCCCCTTAAGTGAAACTGTATTTTTCTTAATTTCTTCAACATGGGATTCAAATTTTATTAAAGAGCCATTAAGCTTTAAGAATTTTATTAAAGCATTCATAATTTCTAAACAATCAACTTGACCCTCATCTTTAAATAACAAACCTGTTAAATTAATAGAATCTATATCAGGCTCTAATTTCTGAATTTGTTTATTAGTTAGAATTTTGAGTTTAGATTTGGTGTGGCTATTAACTCGTTCACAAATTAATTCTAAATCAGATTTTTCAGCTATTTGAGTTACTACCAAACTACCTTTTGATTTAAAGAAAATTCTAGAATTCAATTCTTTAATAATCTTTTTCCATTTTAACAGGGAGGTCTCGCCTAATTCGAAGATTTTTTTGTTACTATGGATTAATTCGCAGTAAGGGGAAATCATCCCAGCGGCAGTAACACTACAGTTGCTGAAGTTGAGACCGTTATCCTTTTCGAATATTGTAACTTTATGACCTAGTTGAGAGAATTTATATGAAACCAAAAGGCCAACTATTCCACAGCCAACCACTCCTATATTCTTTTTCATCAAGAGTATTTTACACAATGAGGAAGGATGTTGTTAATTTATAAGACTTATATGATATATTGTTAAATATGATTTTTGAGACTATTAAAAGTTTTTTTAGTAAGACTATAGTCCTAATTTTAGGTTTAGGACTCATAATAAGCTTAGGTGTAGGTTCAGATCTATTTTCTTTTGGAATGTCACAGAAAATAATTGCTCAAGTTGACGGTGAAGATATTACAGTGACAGAATTTAATTATTTTAGGAATTTAAAGATTTCTAAAATGCCGAAGAATTTACTGCAAGATAAAGAGCTTATGAAGCTTTTAGATAAGGAAGTAGTAGCTACTATCGCCAGCAGAAAATCCTTATCATTCAAAGCAAAAGAATTGGGACTAAGAGTTAATAATTCTGAGTTAAAAGATAAGATTAAAAATAGTTATTTATTTCAACAAAATGGAAACTTCATAGGATTTAAGGAATATGAGAATAAAGTAAGAAATATTTTTGGATTAAAAGTAGAAATTTTTGAAAACATATTATACGAAGAGATTCTAAATGATAAATTAGAGCAATATGTGTCTAAGTTTCTATCAATATCCGATGGAGAAGTGATTCAGAGCTATAGTTTGGAGTCTACAAAAATGAATTTTTATTTAATAAAAATTCGACCTAATAAGTCTGAAGTAATAAATTTTACGGAAAAAGAAATAGAGCTTTATAAGAAGAACTATCTTGATGTCTCACCTGTTAACCAAAACATATTCCAAGCAATTCATTTGGATTACTTAGATTTTACTAAAGATATAATGGTATCTTCAGAAGATATTGCCAACTTTGTTGCAAATTACGGAGATTTTGAGGATAAAGATGAATCTAAAGTAATAGAAGCAATTAAAAAGAGGATAGCCGAGAATCTATTTTCACAAAAGTTAGCTGAGTATAATGACCTAGCTAGTAAGCTTTCATTTAAAGCAATTATAGATGTGACAAATACACAGTCTAGGGTTGAAAAAATTAGACTAGATCTCCCCGGGAGCAAATATCCTAGACAGTTATTAGACGAAGTTTTAAAGTCAAACTTTAAAATGAATGAAGTAAAAGTCTTTGTATACCAAAAAGATATCTGGATTATTAGCCCTGATGAACATCAGACCGAAGATGATGATTATATATTAAAGAAAATGGAACTTGAATTTGCTGGCGCAAAGCAGGAAGAATTTTTAGGAAAACTAGTTAATACTAGCAGTGAAGAGCATCCATCTTTATTTGAGGAAGCAAAGATTAGCAATAATTATCTTTATGAGTTTAATTATGATGTTAAACTGACTGACTTTCAGGATCTAATTGGGCAAAAAGTTGATTTTAAATCAATAAAAGAAGGGGAATTCTATCAAAGGAAGTTGTTTGGTAAAGATGAGAAATACGTAATTTATATAGAAAGAATAAGAAAAGCTAATAAAGAATTCTTATCCCTTGATGAGGATAGAATTAAACAGAAATTATTTTTAGACAAGAAATCTATATTTTATTTAGATTTTTCTAGAGAAGTTTTAAATAAGTCAGCCATTAGATATAACGATAAATATTTTAATTAGTACTAAAATAGAATTCTTTACAAGAATTTACTTAATTCTTTCTCTTGCCTTTACGGACAATGTATTTTATTATTTGCAAAAATGAGAATTAAGTCCCTGAATATTAAAGGTTTTAAGACTTTCTATGAAAAATCAGTTGTAAATTTTGATTCTGAGATATCGACTATTGTTGGTCCTAATGGTTGCGGCAAAACAAATCTTCTTGATGCTATGCGCTGGGTTCTTGGAGAACAGAATCCTAGACTTTTAAGATTGGATTCAATGTCGCAAGTTGTCGCAGATGGTAATGATAATTTACCAAAGCAAAATTTTGCTGAAGTTTCTTTGTTGATTGAAAATTTTGAGGAAGAAGCTTTTGTAGAGACTGAAATTAAGAGGAAATTGTACAGAAATGGTGAAAGTGAATATTACTTGAATGGCAACCAGTGCAGATTGAAGGATATTACCGAAGTAGTTATGTCTGCAGGAGCGGGCTCTAGAAGCTTTACTATAATACCTCAAGGTCAAATAGACACATATATTATTGCCAAGCCAGAAGACAAAAGACAGCTAATAGATGAAGCAGCTGGTTTATCTATATATAAGTTAAAAAGAGCTGAGACAGAGAGGAAAATCCTTTTAGTTCAGGACAACCTTGAAAGAACAAAAGATATACACGCTGAGATAAAAAACCAGAAAGATCTTTTAGAGGAACAGTCTAATAAAGCAAAAAAATATACAGCTTTAGTTGATCAATTTAGAGATCTTGAAGTTCTCTTTTATAAAAATCGTTATCAGGAGCTTGATTTAAAGCTAATTAAATCATGCAAGGAAAAAGAAGAATTTGAGCTTCTAATCAAAAATCTTGAAGATAGAAAGAAAGAAATTAAGTTATTAACAGAAAGTAATTCCAAAAAACATGGAGAGTTAGGCATAGAACAAGAATCTTCAACTAATTTGCTATTGAATGAGAAAGAGAAAAAACTGAAAATTCATTCCAAGATTCAAATAATTGAAAGTGAAAATAATATGCTTGTTTTAGAGCTAGAAAGAGCGAAAAATAATAAAGTAGAATTGAAAAACGAGGTTAGTTCCTACCATAATGATGTAGAAAAGATTCAGAAGAGTAATGATTTGTCAGCAATTAAAGTTAGGGAACTTGAAAGTCAGATGAATGTTGGCTCAGAGCCTACCGAAGAAAGCGAAATGTCTCATGCCCAAGTTAAGAAAAGGCTCCTTGATGCAGTTGAGAATTATTCATCTTTGAAAACCAGTCACTCAATATTAGAGAATGAACTTAAAGAGCTATCTCTCAAGCATCAGATGTTTAATTCTGAATCCAAAAGGTTCGAGGAATCAGCAATTAGTATAAAAGAAAAAATGGAAGAAATTAAAAAGAACTGCTTTGAATTAGAGGCAATTAAAGAAGCATGTGTTGCTAATAAGAGTGAAGAGGACGTCAAACTCTCTAATTTAAACGGGGAACTTAAGATCATTAATGACAAATTTATTAAGATTAATTCTGATATAGAAGCTACAAAGTCTAGAGTAAAAGTCCTGGAGAACATTGAATCAACATACGGCTGGCTTCCAGAAGGAATTAGGAATTTTGTTCATGAATTAAAAGGAAAAAGTATTAATGGGACAGTGTCCGATTACTTAAATTCCAAGGAAGGCTATGAGAAGGCAGTAGAGGCAGCTTTAGGAGAAAAATTAAAGTGGATAATGATTAATAACAATAAGGATGCAATTGAAACGATAAAAATGTTTAAGAATACAGGCGTTGGACGAGGCACTTTTATATCTCTAGAAAATCGAAGAATGATAGGCGCAAGTTCTGATATAGGCGAGACTAATTTACTTGACTGTATAGAGTGCGATACCGAATATAGACCATTCCTATCATCAATCTTGGGAGATACTTTCGTTACAGAGGACCTTCTATCTGCATTAAAAGCTAAGGAGAAAAACCCCGAATATAATTTTGTTACAAAGGATGGCGAATTTTTTGATTCAAATGGCTCAATCTCAGTTGGATCAGCACCAGAGAATATTTTGCAGATTAAAGATGAGATAAAAGATTTAATAAAGCAAAAGATCGAGTATGAGAAAGATATTGATTTAGTTAATATTGAAATTAAAAAGATTGAAGATGAAGTTTTTGATATTAATATGAGAATAAATACATTTGATAATGAAATTATTTCCTATTCTGATTCTTACTCAACAATGTCTAAAGAGCTTTCAGATTTTAGTTCAAAATTAAACAATGAGATTTCTTCTAAAGAGAAAGCTGAAACTCAAATTAAAGAAACAGAGGCAAACCTAAAATTCAAAAAGAATAAGCTGAGTGAAACATTTTATGAAATTGAAGTAATGTTGCAAGAAAAGAATAAATTTGAAGAGAGGTTTAATTTTTTTGAGGGCAATAAGGATGTACAGGTTTCTGAATTTCTGAAAAAGTCTAAGTTGAAAGAAGTAGAGAATCTTAAATCAGCAATTCAGAACCAATCGACTTTCAAATCAGATTTAGCTGAAAAAATCGATAAACTCGAATCAAAAATTGATATTGAATCAAGTAGAATTATAAAATTAGAGGAGAAGATTGAAGCAAATTCAGATTCTTTAACTGAACTAAAGAGCTCGACCGAGGTCTCAGATAAAGAAGAAAAAGAATTGATGGAGCGGATCGCTTTAATTAAGGATAAAATAAATTCTAATAAGAATGAGTTAAATTTAATATCTAATGACTCAATTCTAATTGATGAGGAGCTAGAAAAGAAAAGGCAACAGTCATTGATTTTTGGCTCAAACCTTCAGAAAATAGAGTTGGAGATTAATCAACTTTTTGAGATCTTGCAAGCAGATTCAAAGGATTATGATATAAAAAATATTTCCGAAGAAGAAAAGCTAGCTATATCAAATCTACAAAAAGATAATCTTTTATCTAAGTCACATTTTTATAAATTGCAGAAATCTATAGACTCATTTGGTCCAGTTAATCTTTTAGCACCCGAGGAGTTTGAAAAACTCGAAGAAAGATATGATTTTATTGCTGGAGAAATAAGCGATTTAGAGACTTCATTAACAAATCTTAATAAGACTATTGATAAAATTGATAATGAATCAGAGTCTGCCTTTCTTGAAACCTTTTCAAAAATTAGCCATAAATATGATGAGTATATAAAAACTTTATTTGGCGGAGGCGAGGGCAAATTGGTGCTTACAAACCCTAATTCAATAAAAGATACTGGAATTGAGGTCATGTTAAAAATAGGGTTAAAGAAATATAGAACCTTGAAGTCATATTCTGGTGGCGAGAGGGCATTAGCTGGAATAGCTCTGCTTCTATCTGCTTACTTTGTGAAGCCTGCTCCTTTCTTGTTGCTTGATGAAGTAGATGCTCCGCTAGACGATAAGAATATTTCTAAGTTTGGAGAAATGTTAAAGGAGATTTCTAAGAAGTCTCAGGTTGCAATCATAACCCACAATAAGAAAACAATGAAGTTTACTAATAGGTTGATTGGAATTACTTCTAAACTCGAAGGCTTAAGTGAGGTTGTTCCAATAGATCTTCAGAATTAAAACTCTTTGTTCGAATTATCATGTTAAATATAATCAAAAAAATATTTGGTTCTGAGAACGAAAGAGAAGTTCTAAGAATTAAAAAAATTGTTGAGACTGTTAACAGTCATGAAGAGGACCTTGCAGGAAAATCTATTGATAACTTGAGAGATAGAATCTCCTCTTTGAAAGAAGAAGTTAAAAACTATGAAGATATTGATGCAGTTATTCCTGAAGTAATGGCTATTGGAAGAGAGGCCTCAAAGCGAATGCTTGGATTGAGACCTTTTGATGTCCAAATACTAGGTGCGATAGTTCTCCATGAAGGAAAAATAGCTGAGATGAAAACAGGGGAAGGTAAAACCTTAGTTGCAGCAATAACGGTAGTTCTTAATTCTTTATTCCAAAGCGTGCATGTTGTCACAGTTAATGACTATCTAGCTAGACGTGATGCTTTATGGATGTCCCCAATATATTTAAGTTTAGGCCTAACTGTTGGAGTACTCAATAATGATAAGTCTTACATGGTTATTGCTAATAATGAGAAACAAGAGGAAGAGTTAATTGATTCATTAAGACAAGAGGTATATAAGTGTGATGTAATCTACGGAACCAATAGTGAGTTTGGCTTTGATTACCTTAGAGATAATATGAAATATTCAATAGAAGAAGTTGTTCAAACAAGCCATTCTTTTGCAATAGTAGATGAAGTAGATAGTATTTTAATTGACGAAGCTCGAACTCCTTTAATAATCTCTGGACCTAGTGACAGTTCCGTAATTGATTATAAGCAAATTAATGATTTATCAAAAACTTTAGTTGAAGAAGATCTAACAAAAGATGAAAAAACCAAACAAGTTTTTATATTGGACTCGGGCATAGAAAAAATTGAGAAATCCCTTGGTCTTGCTAATTTATATGATCCATCAAATTTAATAACTCTTCATGCTATCAACCAAGCTCTTAGAGCAATCCATATGTATGAAAGAGATAAAGATTATGTTGTACAAGAAAACAAGATAATTATTATTGATGAGTTTACAGGAAGACTAATGCCAAGTAGAAGATGGGGTGAGGGTTTACATCAGGCTGTAGAGGCAAAGGAAAGAGTTGATGTTGAGGAAGAAAATCAAACTCTTGCATCAATTTCTATACAGAATTATTTTCGAATGTACAACAAGTTGGCAGGTATGACAGGTACCGCAGATACAGAAGCCCTTGAGTTTAAGAATATCTATGATTTACAAGTTGTTGTTGTGCCAACAAACGCGCCTATGATTAGAGAAGACTTAAATGATTTAATATATAGGACAGAGAGTGAAAAGTTCCAGGCAATCCTAGAGAACATTGTCCAATTTAATCAAAGTAGAAACCCAGTTTTAGTAGGGACTATTTCGGTTGAAAAGTCAGTGGAATTTAGTGTTGAATTAAAAAAAAGGAATATCGTTCATCAAGTCTTGAATGCTAAAAACCACGAGTCTGAATCAGAAATTATTGCCCAAGCAGGGAAGCTAGGCGCAGTAACAATTGCAACTAATATGGCAGGTCGAGGAACAGATATAAAATTAGGGGGAAATATTGATTTTATTCTACAGGATAAGAACTTAAATAAAAATGAAATTTTATCAGAGATTGAAAATGAAAAAAGTGAAATACTTGAACTTGGTGGATTGATAGTTTTAGGAACAGAGCGACATGAATCTAGAAGAATTGATAATCAATTACGAGGGAGATCTGGCAGACAAGGGGATCCAGGTAGAAGTCAATTCTTTGTATCAATGGAAGATGATTTAATGAGATTATTTGGCTCAGAAAGAATCTCTTCAATGATGACAAAGTTTGGCTGGAAAGACGGAGAACCTATTGAACATAAAATGATTACAGGCTCTCTTGAGAATGCTCAGAAGAAAGTCGAAGCTCGTAACTTTGAGATGAGAAAATATTTGATTGAATATGATGATGTACAGAATAAACAGAGAGAAGTAATTTATGGTTTAAGAAATAAATTATTAATTGATGAGGAGGTCTCAGAGATTTTAATCAGCATATCAGATAATGTAATACAAAATATTGAGGTAAACTTTGATGACCCTGATAACTTGTCTGACCTAGATCAAGAATCAATTATTAACTCTTTGGGCTTCCCTATTGAAGAAAGTTTTAGCTCTGTTTCTGCACTGGAAAATGTAATTATTAAGAAAGTTAATGAAAAAACTGCATCTTTGGGTGAGCACTTTATACCAGTATCAAAATATATACTTATAACAACCTTGGATATGACATGGAAAGATCATCTGTTAAACATGGACTATCTAAGAGATAGCGTAGGATTGAGAGCTTATGGACAAAAGAATCCTTTAAATGAGTATAAAAAGGAAGGGTTTGACATGTTCAAAGTCATGATGGAGGGCCTATATTTTGATGCTTTAAAAAGTTTTTTAATTGTTGAACCAATTTCTAACGAAGAGCTCGAAAGACTTGAGTCAGAGAGAAATAAGCAGGAAAAAGTTGAGTTTTTAAGTGATACAGAAATTCTTGAGTCAGAAAATGATGTAGATTTTGTTCAAAAAGAAGAAGATAATAAAAATAAGGATGAGGAAAATAGGAATAAGAAGTTAATGAATAAAGCAAAGATGGAAAAAGATAAAGTGAAGAGAAGAAATTTAGAAAAACAAAAGAAAAAGCATAAAAGAAAACAAAGAAAATGATAAAAAATCTTAAAATCACTCTAACTTCAATATTAAGCATTATTATAATAGTGGCTTTGTTCATTTTCTTTGGCTTAGCTTTTGGAGCGATATTGTTAATTTTCTTTGCAACAAGAATGTATAGTAAGTTCATGAAGAAAAAAGACAAGCCTAATGCTTCTGCTAGAACAGATGAGTCAAACAAGAAAACTGATATTATTGATGTTGAAGAAGATGACTATAAGGTTGACTAAATATTGTCTATGTTGTCAGCTAGTTTAATATCTAATGTTGATAAGCCATTAATTGAGTGAGTAGATAAATATATTTCAACTTTATTATAAGTATTATGAATAGTTGGATGATGATTTAATCTTTCAGCCTCAACTCCAATCTGTACTATGAAACCTAAGGCATCAGAGAAGTTTGAGAAAATAAATTTTTTATATAACTGTTTCTTCTTTATTCTCCAAGTGGGCGCTAGCTTCTTTATTTGAGAGTCTGATAACGCTTTTGTATTTCTAGTCATAAAATGAAGATAAACATAAACAATTAACAAGTCAAAAAAATTAATTACAATATGAGGATGCATGAAGTTTATTTATCAATGGGCTCTAATATTGGCGACAGAGAACTTAATTTGAGAAATTCCCTTAAGAAATTATCAAGTCATGTTAAATTGGGAAGAGTTTCGAGTCTTTACGAAAGTGTAGCCATATCTGATATACCTCAAGACAAATACCTCAACATTGCAGTAAAAGTTTCTACACAATTAAGCCCAAATGAATTACTAAGATTGTTAAAAGAAATTGAGGTAAGTTTTGGGAGGAATTTAGAAGAAAAGAATATGCCTAGAGCTATGGATATTGATATAGTTTTTTTTGATTTGCTTAACTTCAAGCAATTAGGCTTGGAGATTCCTCATCCTAGATCACACCTTAGAGCTTTTGTTCTCATGCCCTTAATAGAAATTGATCCTAATTTAATTCACCCAAGTTTAAATAAGAATTTAAAAGATATTTTAATTGATTTAGAGGACCAAGATATCGTCAAACTTAATGCTATTAATTATTGAAAAGCATGAATGAATGTATATTATTTTTAAATGGACACAAAGCCAGCTAAGTTTAAACTGGGCCAAGTAGTAAAACATAAGCTATTCTTTTTTAGAGGAATCATCTTTGATGTTGATCCTATTTTTGATAATACTGACGAATGGCTAGAGAGGATTCCTGAAGAAAGGAGACCCAAGAAAGACCAACCTTTTTATCACATACTAGCAGAGAACGAAGATAGATCTGTTTATATAGCATATGTATCACAACAGAATTTGGAGAAAGATAACTCTAACGAACCATTCACTCATCCCTCTGTTAAATTAATTTTTAACGGTAATGATGAAGAAGGAAATTTCATACTTAAACAATCAACCAATTGATTTCTCAAGCGAGAGCACAGTATTCCAAAGTAGCATAGTTATTGTCATTGGACCCACACCTCCAGGGACAGGAGTTATATAACTACAAACTTTACTAACCTCTGTGAAGTCTACATCACCCGCAAGTTTACCAGTTTCAAGCCTATTGATTCCGACATCAATAACCACAGCTCCTTTTTTAACCATGTCTTTTTTTACAAAATTTGCTCTTCCAATTGCTGCGACAATTATATCTGCAGCGCTTAATATTTTTGCTAGATCTTTAGTCCTTGAGTGACATATGGTGACAGTTGCATTTTTTTGAAGCAAAAGGATAGAAGCAGGTTTCCCCACAATATTGCTTCTTCCCAAAACTACAGCATTTTTACCTTCTATCTCGATTTCATAAAATTCCAACATTTTTATAATTCCATGAGGTGTACATGGAATAAAACTCGGCTTACCCTCAAAAAGATATCCAGCATTAATGGGATGAAAACCATCCACATCTTTATCTGGTGCAACAGAGTTTAGAATTAGAGATTCATCAATATGGCTAGGCAATGGTAGCTGTATTAAAATACCATTGATATTTTTATCATTATTTAATTTATTAATCAGCTCTAAGAGTTCATTTTGAGTAATAGTTTCAGCTAATTTGTGCTCTTCTGAGTATATACCTACATCTTCACAAGCTTTCCTTTTGTTTCTAACATAAATTTGCGAAGCTGGATCCTCACCCACCAAGACTGCAGCAAGCCCTGCAACTCTAGAGGACTCTTCTTTTATCTTAGCGGCTTTACTTCTTATAATTTCTCTTATCTCTTTTGAAACTAACTTTCCATCAATTAATTTATCACTCATATTATACTCCTTATGGAAAATGGTTTAGAGGCCCATGTCCCATGCCTAAATTTAAAGAATTTTTTATTGCTCTGTTAGTGAAGTTTTTAGCCAGACGAACAGCTTTAAGTGTATCCATACCTTTAGCTATGTTACCAGAAATTGATGCAGAGAGGGTGCACCCAGTGCCGTGAGTATTTTTTGTATTATGTCTTTTAGACGAAAGCTTAGTTAGCTTATTATTAATGCTTAAATAATCAATAGCATAAATGTCATCATTTAAATGACCACCTTTGATTAAAACATTCTTAGCTCCCATCTTTCTAAATTTATCACAGCAGATTTTAATATCTGACAATGTTTCAATGGTGTCCATATTCGAAATTATTTTAGCCTCATGGATATTAGGCGTAATAAGAAAAGATTTTGGGATTATTTCCTCTTTAAAGTAATCAATTGAGTTTTTTTTAAGTAAAAAATCTCCAGATTTTGAAATCATTACAGGATCTACAATTATAGGTACGCCTTTAAATTCCGACAAAGATTTAGCTACGATTTTTATTATTTGTTTATTGAAAAGCATTCCAACTTTAATAGCAGAGACATTAAAATCGTTCTTTATTGCAGAAATTTGTTGTCTAATTATATCAGGGAGGAGATTGTTTATTGCTAGAACTTCTTTAGTGTTTTGGGCAGTTACACAAGTTATAGCAGATGTAGCAAAGACTTTCATTGTATTGAGGGTTTTAATGTCTGCTTGAATACCGGCTCCACCCCCAGAGTCTGATCCAGCTATGCAAAGTACTACAGGAACACTATCTTTCATTTTTATATAATATTAATGTATTTTGACTTATATGAAAGTTCTCTTAGAAAATCAAGAGAGCGAGTCTAAAAGCTTTAAGTAGAAAAAAGTTAAAATTACTTCTTCTTTAGTGTAAAATACCGTATTATCCCATTTTGGTTTTAATTAATGAAAAATAAACTTTTATATGAGAAAAATTTTGAGCATGATGCCTGTGGCGTAGGTTTCGTAGCAGATATTAAGGGGCGAAGAACTAATAAAATTCTTAAGAAAGCGTTAGAAGGCGTAGTTAATTTGACACACCGAGGAGCAGTCGGAGGCGATAAGAAAACAGGAGATGGAGCTGGCATTCTGACTCAAATTCCCCTAGAGTTTTTTGATGAGTTTTTATCCTCAAATAATATAGAGAAAATAACATTAGGAAATCTTGCTGTTGGAATGTTTTTCCTTCCTAGTAAGACGAATAAGGGCTTTAAAGAATGTTTTGAAAAGATTAAAGAGTTAATTCAAATTGAAGATATTAATTTGATAGGTATAAGAGAAGTACCAACTAATCCATCTTCAATAGGCGAGAAAGCTCGCGAATCTCTTCCTGAGATCTACCAATTTTTCATAGCTAGTAATAATTTTACGACACAAGATGATTTTGAAAGAGAAATCTTTAGGATTAGAAAAACAATTGATACTTCTTTGATTTCATACTCTGATTTCTATTGCTGCTCTTTTTCTTCTAGAACTTTATTATATAAAGGCATGCTCCAAGCTCATCAGCTAGACCAATTTTATTTAGATCTACGTAGCCCAAACTATAAGACTTCAATTGCACTATTTCATCAGCGATATAGTACAAATACTTTCCCAGATTGGAAAAGAGCGCACCCTTTCAGGTCGATTGCACATAACGGTGAAATAAACACTATTCAGGGTAACAGGAATTGGATGAAGGCAAGAGAGAACTGTGCGAATTCAGAATTATGGAAAGAAGACATTGAATTACTTAAACCATTTATCTCTGATGATGGTAGTGATTCATCAGAATTAGATAATGCATTAGAGTTAATGACAATCTCAGGAAGAAATATTTTAGAAGCAATTTGCATGTTAGTTCCTGAAGCGTATGAAAAAGATGACACTATCCCTAAGAATGTGAAGTCATTCTATGATTATAGCTCATGCGTTGTAGAGCCCTGGGATGGACCAGCAGCTATCGCTTTTACAGATGGAAGAATTGTAGGAGCCGCACTTGACCGCAATGGATTAAGACCTATAAGATATCATATTACAAAAGACGACATGATAATTCTTGGTTCTGAGGCTGGAATGTTGAATTTGCACCCCAAAGATATAGTAAGATCCGGAAGAGTTGGACCTGGAAAAGTTTTAGCCGTTGATACAAACAAGAAAGTTGTTCTTTTTGATAAGGAGATTAAGAATAATATTTCGCGTAAATTAAATTATGAGAAGTGGTCCGCTGAAAAGTTTCTCAATGCAAATGAAATTATTTCCTCAGCAGACAATAGTAAGGACCCTAGTGATATTATTAGCGAGGCTGAGTTGTTAAAGCTGCAAAAGGCTTTTGGTTATTCACTCGAAGATCTTGAAAGATTAATTGAACCAACATGTCTAACAGCTAAGGAGCCAATAGGCTCCATGGGTGATGACACACCAATTGCAGCACTTTCATCTAAGCCAAAATCCGTTTTTTCATATTTTAAACAGAGATTTGCGCAAGTAACTAATCCTCCTATCGATCCTTACAGAGAAGATAGAGTCATGTCTTTGAGATTTATTCTTGGTGATAAGTCAAATTTTTTCAATGAAATTTCTAATCAAAGCAACTTCTTATTCTTTGACTCACCAGTTTTAACTAACAGCGAATTATCTTGGATTAAAACTTTACGTTCTGATTCATTTCAGGTTAGCGTTTTAGATACGTTATTTGACACCAAAGAAAAACTAGGTTTTGAAAAAGCTCTAGATAGCATTAAATATGCCGCAATTGAGTCTGTTAAAAATGGATCAACCATTTTGCTTCTAACTGATAGAGAAATTTCCGAGAATCGATGCCCTTTGCCTATTATGTTAGTTGTAAGCTCTATACATAATGAATTAATTTCCCAAGGGAAAAGAATGAATGTGTCAATAATTGTTGAAAGTGGAGAAATAAAGGAAGACCATCATATTTGTTGCCTGCTTGGCTACGGAGCTTCAGGAGTCAATCCATACTTGGCTTTTGAAAGCGCTAAAAGTTGGATGAAGAAATTTGATGGGGATCAAGATACGTATGAAAGAAATTATAGAACTGGTTTGGAAAGAGGAATCCTTAAGGTTATGTCCAAAATGGGCATCAGTACTGTAGCCAGCTACACAGGGTCACAAATTTTTGAAATAATTGGAATTGATGATGAAACAACAAGTAATTTTTTCCCTGGTACTGTTAGCAGGATTGGAGGTGTTTCGTTGGAGAACTTTAAAGATGACACAGTTCTTCTTCATTCTCGTGCCTTTGGTTCCAACGAGGAAGGGAAGCTAAAAGAAGAAGGAATATATAGATTCAGAAAAGACGGTGAATTTCATTCTTTAAACCCAATGATTTTCAAGTCTATACGAAAAGCTTCTAAAACAGGTTCCTATGACGACTATAAACATTTTGTAAGTTTGACAGAAGAGAGACCACCTTATTTAATCAGGGACTTGCTTGAATTTAAATCTTCAAAAAAAATTGATATTGAAAAAGTGGAGTCCGTTGATTCTATTCTGAAGAGATTTAGAACAGGTGCTATGTCTCATGGTGCATTAAGCACCGAAGCTCATGAAGCAGTTGCAATTGCGATGAACAAAATAGGTGGGAAGAGCAACAGTGGAGAGGGTGGTGAGAATTCTAATAGATTTGTAAAAGATGCTAATGGTGACTTTAGAAATAGTGCTATCAAGCAGGTAGCTTCGGGTAGATTTGGTGTGACCCCAGAATACTTGGCGTCAGCAGAGCAAATTGAGATTAAAATGGCCCAGGGGGCTAAGCCAGGTGAAGGTGGACAGCTTCCCGGGACTAAAGTTACAGATGAAATTGCTTCTCAGAGACTATCCATGCCTGGAGTTGGATTAATTTCACCTCCTCCTCATCATGACATATATAGTATTGAGGACTTAGCTCAGTTGATTTATGACCTCAAGCATGCGAATCCCGCAGCTAAGGTCGGAGTAAAGTTAGTTTCTGAAGTTGGAGTTGGAACTGTTGCTGCTGGTGTTGTTAAAGGATATGCAGACTATGTTCAAATTAGTGGAAGCGAAGGAGGAACCGGTGCTTCACCACTAGGCTCGATAAAGCATGCTGGAATTCCTTGGGAAATGGGCTTGGCAGAGACTCAACAAGTTTTGGTGATGAATGATTTGAGAGGGAGAGTATGCCTTAGTGTAGATGGAGGATTTCAGAAAGGTTCAGATGTTGTTAAAGCAGCAATTTTAGGCGCTGAAGAGTATGGATTCGGTACTTCTGTTCTTGTTGCACTTGGGTGTGTAATGGCCAGGCAATGTCATATAAACACTTGCCCTGTTGGAATAGCCTCTCAAAAACCAGAGCTTAGAAAAAAGTTTCCTGGAGTACCACAGGAAGCAATTAATTATTTGTACTCAATAGCAACAGATGTAAGAGAGATACTCGCAAACATCGGAGTTGAGTCAATGGACGATTTAATTGGAAGAACAGAATTGTTAAAAACTAGAACTGATATTGATTTTCAGAAGACCTCAAATCTTGATTTATCAAAATTGATTGGCGACCCTGATCCAACAAATAAGAAACCAAGGAGAAGAGTCATAGATAGGAATGCAAGAGACGAAGACCCTATAGATTATGAATTAATTAATATTTTTACTAATAGTATTCAAGAACTAAAAAAGAAGTCTTTTGATCTAGAAATTAGAACTAAAGATAGATCAGTTGGCGCAATTCTCTCAGCCCATATTGCTAAGAAGTTTGGCAATAAAGGCTTACCAGACGACACAATCTCAATTAATTTTAGAGGAAATGCTGGCCAGACGTTTGGAGGCTATTTAATAAATGGAGTGGTACTTAACCTAGAGGGAGAGGCCAATGATTATGTAGGAAAATCTATGCATGGGGGCAAAATTAATATTTACCCTGATCGAGAGTCAAATCTTTCGTCTGAAGGAAACTCCATATTAGGTAACACTGTACTTTATGGCGCAACTTCTGGGTTCTTATTCGCCGCGGGTTCTGCAGGTGAGAGATTTTGCGTAAGGAACAGTGGCGCAGTTGCTATTGTAGAAGGAGTTGGCGATCATGCTTGTGAATATATGACAGGAGGTGAAGTTTATATATTGGGGCCAATAGGCAAGAATCTTGGCGCGGGTATGTCTGGTGGAGTCGCCTACATTTTAAATGAAAATGAAGATATTAATCAATTGATTAATCATGATATGGTTTTAATTGAAGAAATTAGTAAAAAAGACAAGAAGAAGATTAAAAAAATCCTTGCAACTCACTACAAATTAACAAAAAGTAAAAGAGCTGAAATGCTAATTCAAAATTTTGAAAGTATTTCAAAAGACTTCATTAGGATTGTTCCTAAGGAAATTCATAAGCTACTTGAAGCAAAAGGAATGAATATTGATGATTTTGATTTTGTTAATCCAAATTTAAATTAGACTTAATTTTAGTGCTACTAAACACAGGGAAGTCCAGACTTGGATTTAGATTATTAGTATTCATTAATTGAAGACCGCGCATAGCAATCATTGCGCCATTATCAGTACATAATTTTATAGAAGGAAAAAGGATCTCGTAATTTCCTAAATCTTCGTATGATTTTTCTCTAAGGCGTGAATTGCAAGCAACACCTCCAGCAAACAGAATATTCTTAACTTTATACTTAACAGCAGCCCTCTTAGTATTTTTAATTAGAGATTTAATAATTGCTTCTTGGAAAGAAGCAGCTATATCATTAATCTTACTTTCCCAACCAATATTTTTATCAATATAGTATTTTAGAGATGTTTTTAACCCACTAAAGCTGAAATCCAAGCTTGAGTCTAGGTCAGCAATAGGAAACTTGTGAAAATTTTTATCACCATTCTTGGATATTCTATCTATCTCCACTCCACCAGGATAACCAAGACCCATAATTTTAGCTCCTTTATCGAAAGCCTCACCTGCTGCATCATCACGTGTTGACGAGATTAAATTAAATTTTTTTTCATTTTCCAAATAATATAAATTTGTATGCCCACCTGAAGCAACTAAACAGATAGAAGGAAAGGTAACCTTATTCTCAATGAAGCAAGAGGCAATGTGACCTTCTAAGTGATTAATTGGGGAGACTTTGATTTTATGAATCATTCCTAATGCTTTAGCAGATGCAGCACCAATCATTAAACAACTTATCAATCCAGGACCATTTGTTACAGAGATTAAGGATATGTCATTAATAGTCTTTTTTGACTCTTTAAGTGACTCTTTAATTACGGGTATGATTTTTAATAGATGGTTTTTTGAAGCAATTTCGGGAACTACCCCACCAAATTTCTTATGAATATTAATCTGACTAAAAGTTGTATTAGATAAAATTTTAGAGTTGGTATCTATAATTGAGACACTTGTTTCGTCGCAAGAAGTTTCAATTCCCATAATGTAGTTCATGTATATTAATTATCCATAAGAAAATTAATTTCCAAAATGAACTAATCATTAAATCTGTGGTAAAATTTAGTTGTAAATGAGTAAAAAAAATAATGTTTTAAATAATAGTCAAGAAAATATCTCTCGTGAGCCATTTCCAAATTCCAGGAAAATATACATTAAAGGCTCGGTTCATCCAAATGTAAGAGTTGGGATGAGGGAGATTGAGATTTCTGAGTCAGATAATTTCTTTTCATCAAATCCAACTAACACATATGCACATTATTCAACTTATGATACAAGCGGTCCATACACAGATTCCAACGTTCAAATAGATATAACAAAAGGCCTAGATAAGCTAAGGGAAAAATGGATTTTAGCAAGGGGAGACGTTGAAGAAGCAAAAAGCTTTTCTTCCTCTTTTACAAATACTGCTAGAAATAGGAAGGATCTTATTCCACTAAAGTTTTTAAATAGAAAACCACTAATTGCTAAGAGTGGAAAGAATGTAACTCAAATGCATTATGCAAAGAAAGGAATTATTACTCCTGAGATGGAATATATTGCTATAAGGGAAAATCAAAATATAAAAGAATTTATTGATAGAGATGGGCTTCTTCTAAATCATAAAGGTGAAGAATTTAATACGAATATTTCTAAAGAACTAGTTACTCCTGAGTTTGTTAGATCTGAGGTAGCCGCAGGTAGAGCAATTATTCCTTCAAATATTAATCATTCAGAAGCAGAGCCTATGATCATTGGCGCTAATTTCTTAGTCAAGATAAATTCAAATATTGGGAACTCTGCAGTAACCTCTAGTATTGGTGAAGAAGTCGAGAAAGCTGTTTGGTCTTGTAGATGGGGAGGGGATACTCTAATGGATTTATCAACTGGTGAGAACATCCATCAGACCCGTGAATGGATTATTCGAAATTCGCCAGTGCCAGTTGGAACAGTTCCTATATACCAAGCTTTAGAAAAAGTCGGAGGGGCTGCAGAAGAATTAACATGGGAAATATACAGAGATACTCTAATTGAGCAGGCTGAACAAGGAGTAGATTATTTTACTATCCATGCCGGAGTGTTGCTTAGATATATACCAATGACAGTAAAAAGGAGAACCGGGATCGTTTCAAGGGGCGGTTCAATATTAGCGAAATGGTGTCTCTCTCACCATAAGGAAAATTTCTTATATACAAATTTCGAAGAAATATGCGAAATTATGAAAAAATACGATGTCTCTTTTTCACTGGGAGATGGACTTAGGCCTGGTTCAATTTATGACGCAAACGACGAAGCACAGTTTGCAGAGCTAGATACTCTTGGAGAGCTAACTGATATTGCATGGAAGCACGATGTTCAAGTCATGATTGAAGGTCCTGGGCACGTGCCAATGCAAATGATTAAAGAGAACGTAGATAAACAAGTAGATATTTGCAAGGGAGCACCGTTCTATACTTTGGGCCCTTTAACAACAGATATTGCCCCAGGATATGATCATATCACCTCGGCAATTGGTGCTGCTATGATAGGTTGGTATGGAACAGCAATGCTTTGTTATGTGACACCAAAAGAACACTTAGGTCTTCCAAATAAAGATGATGTCAAGGACGGATTAATTGCATATAAAATAGCAGCACACGCAGCAGATCTAGCAAAAGGTCATGTTACAGCTCAGTTGAGAGATAATTTGATTAGTAGAGCTAGGTTTGAATTTAAATGGGAAGATCAGTTCAATTTATCTCTTGACCCCTACACTGCTAAGCTTTATCACGACGAGACCCTTCCTTCAGATAATGCAAAAGTCGCACATTTTTGCTCAATGTGTGGGCCTAAATTTTGTTCTATGAGAATTACTCAGGATATAATTAAAGAGTTTGGTGGAAACAAAGAAGAAAAGAATAATGATATAGAAAAAGAATTGGAGAAAAAATCTGAAGAGTTCAAAGAAGCTGGCGGAGATATTTACGTTAAGCTAAGCTAATCAGGATAGTTTATAAATATGCCAAAAAGAATCGATATTAAATCTATCTTAGTAATAGGTTCAGGCCCAATAGTGATTGGCCAAGCATGCGAGTTCGATTATTCTGGTACACAAGCGTGTAAGGCGTTAAAAGAAGAGGGCTACAAAGTTATCCTTGTTAATAGTAATCCAGCTACAATTATGACTGACCCTGATTATTCAGATAGGACTTATATTGAGCCATTAAATATAGATACTTTAGAGAAAATTATAATTAAGGAAAAACCAGACTGTATACTTCCAACAATTGGTGGGCAAACCGCCTTAAATTTAGCAATGGAACTTAGCAAGGAAGGGATACTAGAGAAGTACAATGTTGAATTAATAGGTGCAAGTATTGCTTCAATTGAGAAAGCTGAAAAGAGAGAAAGCTTCAAAAAAGCAATGGAATCAATAGGTTTGCGAACTCCAAAAAGTGCTATTGTTTCTGATTATGAGACAGGGTTAAAACAAGTTAAAGAAATAGGGTTTCCTGCAATTATTCGCCCTTCTTTTACTTTAGGTGGGACTGGTGGTAGTGTTGCTAATTCATTTAAGGATTTTAAAAAGCTTTTAAAAATTGGTTTAGAATCTAGCCCAATCTCCGAAGTACAAGTCGACGAGTCTATAATAGGCTGGAAGGAGTTTGAATTAGAAGTAGTTAGGGATACTAAAGATAACGTGGTAATTATTTGCTCGATTGAGAACTTTGATCCCATGGGTGTTCATACTGGTGATAGTATTACAGTGGCACCTGCTCAAACTTTAACAGACAAGCAGTATCAAATTTTACGTAATTATTCTATTGAAATAATAAGAGAAATTGGTGTTGATACCGGAGGATCAAATATTCAGTTTGGGATTAACCCTGATAATGGAGATGTCGTGGTTATCGAAATGAATCCTAGAGTTTCACGAAGTTCTGCTCTAGCTTCTAAAGCAACCGGATACCCTATAGCAAAAATTGCAGCAAAATTAGCAGTTGGATTTACATTAGATGAACTTCCTAACGATATAACTAGGGATACACCTGCATCATTCGAGCCTACACTAGATTATGTTGTGGTTAAGATTCCAAGGTTTACGTTTGAGAAATTTCCTGAAACAAAACCTGAGTTAGGAACACAAATGAAATCTGTTGGAGAAGTTATGTCAATCGGAAGTACCTTTAAAGAATCGCTAGGCAAAGCGATTAGATCTTTAGAGGTAGATAGCGCTGGTTTTGATAAAAAAGTTGCCAATAAGGAAGAAATAATAAAACTTTTGACTACAAATAATCCAGAGAAGCTTTGGTATGTAGGAGAGGCTTTCAGGAAAGGAATGTCAGTTGAAGAAATATTCAATATTACAAAGATAGATAGATGGTTTCTTAATAATATTAGGGAGATCCTGGAGTTAGAAGAAAAAATTAAAAACTTAAATGGCAACAATCTAGATAGTGGCCTAATTCTCGCAGCAAAAAAACATGGTTTGTCTGATATAACGATAGGAGCTTTGTCTTCCAAAACCGAAGAACAGGTTAGAGATTTTAGGATTAAAAATAATTTAGTACCTTGCTTCAAGATGGTAGATACATGCGCAGCGGAATTTGAGGCTTTTACTCCTTATCTATATTCAACATACCAGTCAGAGGACGAGTCAAACCCAACTAAAAAGAAAAAAATTGTTATTCTCGGCAGTGGCCCAAATAGGATTGGCCAAGGAATTGAGTTTGATTATTGCTGTGTGCATGCCTCTTTTTCTCTAAAAGAAGAAGGCTATGAAACTATAATGATTAATTGTAATCCAGAAACTGTAAGTACAGATTATGATACTTCTGATAAGCTTTATTTCGAGCCTCTAACTATAGAGGATACATTAGCAGTAATAATGAGAGAAAATCCTGATGGAGTAATAGTGCACCTAGGGGGACAAACTCCACTAAAGCTTGCATTAGGTCTTGAGAAATCAGGAGTAAAAATAGTTGGTACATCAGCAGAAAGTATTGATATAGCAGAAGATAGAGAAAGGTTTAAAAATCTTATGGATCAGCTACAAATACTACAACCCGAGTCAAGAATAGCTAAATCTCCTAAAGAGGCCATTTCTTTGTCAAAGCAAATTGATTACCCCATGATTGTTAGACCTTCGTATGTTTTAGGCGGAAGAGCGATGGAAGTAATCTATTGCGAGGAAGATTTAGAGGAGTATCTTAAACAGTCACTAAATATTTCATCAGATAGACCATTGTTGATGGACCATTTTCTAAATGATGCAAAAGAACTGGACGTAGATGCTTTGTCTGACGGCAAAGATGTAGTAATTTGTGGGATTCTCGAACACGTAGAAGAAGCTGGAGTTCATTCTGGTGATAGCACAATGATTATGCCTCCTTTTTCATTACCTGACCCAATACTTGAACAAGTGAAAATAAAAACCAAAGAGATTGCTATTAAATTAAAAATAAAGGGCTTAATAAATATTCAGTACGCAGTCAAAGATAATAAGCTATATATGATTGAAGTTAACCCTAGAGCAAGTAGGACGATACCATTTATTAGTAAAGCTGTAGGAGTGCCAATCGCGAAAATTGCAGCAAAAGTAATGGTTGGCAGGAAACTTCTTGACTTGGGTTTTACAGAAGAGATTAAGTTAAATCACTTCTGTGTAAAAGAGTCTATTTTTCCCTTTATAAAATTCCCTGAAGTTGACACAATCTTGGGTCCAGAGATGAAATCTACGGGAGAAACAATGGGCATCGATGATAATTTATCTGCGGCTTTTGCTAAGGCGCAGACATCATCTGGCAATAAGTTGCCAATTAATGGTAATGCATTTATAAGCGTAAAAGATTCCGATAAACCTAAGATAGTTGATTTTTGTAAAAGGCTAATAGACTTAGATTTTAGAATATTTTCAACCAATGGAACTCATGAATTTTTGAAAACACATTCAATTGATTCTGAAGTGGTTAATAAAGTGAAAGAAGGCGGAGATCATATAGTAACTTTGTTAAAAAATGGAGATATTGATATATTAGTTAATACGACATTAACACGAAAAGAAATTTTTGAGTCCTTTAGTATTAGAAGGACAGCATTAATAAGCCAAGTTCCATATTTTACAACAATAGCAGGTGCAATAGAGGCCATTAATTCTATTGAGTACTTAAAAAAGGGTATAATAAAAGTAAAACCTCTTCAGGATTACTTTAATTAAGAAGGTATAGTTAGTTATTATGAGTAAAGTTCCATTTAGTACAAAAGGATTCGAGTTATTACAAATCGAATTAAAAAGACTAAAGAATGAAGAAAGACCTAAAATTATAAAGATGATTGAGTTTGCACGATCATTGGGTGATTTATCTGAGAATGCTGAATATGAAACTGCTAAAGAGAGACAAGCTTTTAATGACAAGAGAATAAATGAACTGGAAACTAAATTATCCGCTGCTGTCGTTATTGACACAACCAAGATTAAAGATAAAACAAAAGTTATATTTGGTCTTTCATTCGAAATTGAGGATCTAGATACTGGAGAAACCAAGTCTTTTCAATTGCTTGGACCTGAAGAATCTAGCCCTGATAATGGCTCAATCTCAATCGAATCACCTATGGCAAGAGCAATTATTGGTAAAGAGGTTGGGGATGAGTTTATTGTTCAAACCCCTTCAGGAACCAAAGAATTTGTATTAAATAAGATTTATTAATGAAGAACATCTTTATAGTTTTTATCTATTTTATTATTGATCAATTAACAAAGTTTTACATTGTAATAACAATTCCATTTGAGAGTTCTTATAAGGTTACAAATTTTTTAAATTTTGTTCATATAAAGAACAAAGGGTTTGTACTCGGCTTTTTTTCTAATTTAGATGAATCATTGCTCTTAATTCTTCATATTCTTCTTTTTTTCTTAGCTATAATAATAATATTTAAGCTTATTTATGTTGAATTACGGTTTAGAACTGTCTCTATACTTTTATTTGCTGGTGCTATCGGCAATTCGTTTGATAGAATATTTAAAGGCGGGGTAATTGATTTTCTAGACTTTCATTATTTCGGCTACCATTGGCCTGCATTTAATATTGCAGACTTAATGATTTCACTTGGTGTTATTATATATATATTATTTTTTATACTTGAAGGAAGAAGCAATGTTCACAGGCCTAGTTGAAGAAGTAGGGAAGATTTCTAAGATTGAAAAAACATCTACAGGGGAGTATTTAATTCAAGTTAAATGCTCTTTAATTTCTCCACAAAAGCTATCCATTGGTGAATCAGTTGCTGTAAATGGGATTTGTCTCACAGTTGTTAATAAAAGTAAAGGCTCGTTTAAGACATTGGCTTCCAAGGAGACTCTTAGCAGGAGTAACTTAAGTAATAAAGTTAAGGGTTCTTACGTAAATCTTGAGAGGGCTATGAAGGCAGAATCTAGGTTTGGTGGACATATAGTAAGTGGACACATAGATACAACAGCTAAAGTTAAGAGTGTTTACGAAGCAGGAAAGTCTAATGAATATTGGTTTGAGATTAAGAAAAAATTTGGAAAATATATAATTGAGAAAGGATCTGTTGCTATTGATGGAATTAGTTTAACTATTAACGAGGTCAACAGTACTTCCTTTTCTGTTAACATTATTCCACATACATCAGACAATACTTTGTCAAATACTTGGAAAAAGGATGTTTTAGTTAATATTGAATTTGATATGATTGGAAAATATATAGAGAGGTTAATTAAGAAATGAAGAGTATCTTTCTAGTTGGGTTTATGGGCGCAGGGAAGACAACAGTTGGAAAATTGTTAGCAGAAGCAAAAGGATTTAGTCTCTATGATACTGATAAACTCATTGAAGAAGAGCAGCAAAAATCAATATCTGATATCTTTTCCTCTAAAGGCGAGCAGTACTTTAGAGATCTAGAATCAAGAAAACTTATAGAGTTAGAAACCAAGGAAGATTCAGTTTTTTCAACTGGTGGAGGGATTATTCTTAGAGAAAAAAACCTAGATATTTTAAATAGAAATTTGTCTATTTATCTCAAAGCTTCTTATGAGAATATTTTCAAAAGAATAGAAGAAGATAGAACTAGACCTTTACTAAATACAGACAATCCTTATGAGACCGGAAGACAGTTGTTCGAGTCTAGAAAAGAGATATATGAATCATTTAGTCATTATGTTGAAACTGATAACTTGTTACCAAAAGATGTAACATCTGAGATTCTCAAAATATATGCAAACTCTGGTCAAGATTAATCTTAGCAATCAAATTAAGGAGATTGTCCTATCTTCTGGATTTGATTTAGTTGGAATATCCGAAGCTAAAATCTTAGAAGATTCATATTTTCTTAAGGATTGGTTAGAGAAGGGCTTTCATGGGACTATGAAATATATGGAGGACTCCAAGAGAAGATCAGATGTAAGAGAGATAAATTCCAAATTTAAGTCAGTAATAAGCTGCGCGATTAATTATAATAATTTAACAAAAGACAGTAATTCTTATAAAGCTCTAGAAGATAACAAGGGCTGGATTTCAAGGTATGCAACTGGTGATGATTATCACTCAATATTAGGCAAAAAGCTGAAGCTTGTAGCCCTAAAGATTCAAGAGTTATTTGACGAACAAATAGTTGTTAAATCTTATGTTGACACAGGACCCATATTAGAAAGAGCCCATGCTTCAATGGGAGGTGTTGGGTGGATTGGAAAGAATTCCTGCTTAATTAATAAAGATATAGGGTCTTGGATTTTTGTTTCGGATATTTTGATTGATAAAAGTCTAGTGTATGACTCAAATGTAAAAGATTTTTGCGGTACTTGTACCAAGTGTATTGATGCTTGTCCTACAAATGCAATAGTGTCTGAAAAAGTTGTTGATTCTAAGAAATGTATATCTTATTTGACTATAGAAAATAAAAAGTATGTTGAAGACCGTATGGCGAGGAAGTTTCTAAATAATGTCTATGGGTGTGATATTTGCCAAGAGGTATGTCCGTGGAATAGTAAAGCTAAGATTGTAGAATCAAGTATTTTTAATAACAGAGATGAACTAATAAGTCCCGACATATCTATTCTTTTAAATAAGATCGAAACAGAATGGGAGACGCTTAAAATAAAGAGTCCTATCAAAAGAGCAAAAAAGGATGGGTTAATAAGAAATATCTTGATTGTGATGGGAAACTCAAGAGATTCGAAATACATTCCAATCTTAGAGAAATATGCAAAAAGTCATAATGAGATTCATATTAGAACAGCAGAAGATTCAATTAAAAGGTTATCAATTTAGAGATTACGATAATCTTGACACATTTCTTTAATCTGTATAGTTTAGTACTTGGAGGATTTAATTATGAGCAATGAAAGAGTAGCTGCAGTTACATTAAAAGGTAATCCAATTACATTAGTTGGAACTGAGTTAAAAGTAGGAGATAAAGCACCAGATTTTACTTGTGATCAAGGACTTGTACCTTCTGTATCACTTAGCGACATGGGTGACTCGGTGAAAGTTTTCAATGTAGTTCTTTCAGTTGATACACCTGTATGCGATGCGCAAACCAGAAGATTCAACGAAGAGGCCGCAAATATATCAGGTAACTTAAAGATTTTTACTGTTAGTGCGGACCTGCCATTTGCGCAGAAGCGATTTTGTGGCGCAGCAGGAATTGAAAGAGTTGAGAATATTTCAGATTATAAAGATAACAGTTTCGGAGAAGCTTTCGGAATTTTGATTAAAGACAAGGGCTTACTAGCTAGAGCTGTATTTGTTCTAGATAAAGACAATATGATTAAATACGTTGAATATGTAAGTGAGATTGCGTCAGAACCAGATTTTGATTCTGCTTTAGCTGTAATTAAGAGTTTAGTTTAATGAGTGACTTAAATTTAACTAAAGAAAAAGTCCTAGAGGTACTCTCCGATGTCTATGATCCAGAAATTCCAATTGACATAGTTAATCTTGGGTTAGTTTATGATGTTGAAATAGATGGAACTATAGTTAATTTAAAAATGACAATGACTTCACCTGGCTGTCCTTCTGCTAGAGAGATAGTTCTTGAATCTCAAACTCTTGTAAGCGAGATTGAAGGGGTAAGTGAAGCTAATGTAGAAATTGTTTGGGATCCACCATGGACACCAGAAAAGATGAGCGACGAAGCAAGAGTTAGCATGGGTATGGATTAATGAAAGAAAAAAGTTTAGAAGTAGGTATGAAAGCCCCTAACTTTATAATTAATTTTTCAGATGGCTCAAAAGAAAGCCTGCGAGATTATCTAGGGCAGAAAGTATTAATCTGTTTTTACCCTAAAGACAATACTCCAGGTTGCACTTTAGAGGTTTGTTCATTGTCTGATTCATCAAAAGAGTTTAAAAAAAAGAAAATTAAAGTATTTGGAATTAGTAAGGATTCAGAAAAATCTCATCAAAATTTTATAAATAAATATAAGCTTAAGCTTTCATTGGTACCTGATCAAGATTTAAAAATTATAACCAGTTTTGGAGTTTTGAATGAGAAAGGGTCAGCAAGAAGAGTTTCTTTTTTATTGGACGAAAAAGGCGAGATTATTAATATCTGGAGAAAAGTTAACACAAGAGAGCATGCAAAAGAAGTCCTAGAATTTATAGGTTCGTAAAATGTTTTTATTTGTTACGGGAAATGACACTGATATAGGGAAGACGCTTACTACTGCGCTTATAGTCAAGTCTTTATCAGATAAGTATAATAGAATTGCCGTTGTTAAGCCTGTTGAATCCGGTGTAAAGAATGCAAGCAATTCAGATTTATACTTTATTCAGAAAATCAATAAAAATAATATAGATAATCTAGTTTTTTATAATTTTGAGACATTCAAAGAACCTCTTGCGCCTTTAACATCTTCAATTCTGGAAGACAGAAAAGTAAATTCAATGATTTTAACAAATAACATCTTAAAACTTGAAAAGGATTTTGACTTAGTAATCATCGAGGGGGCTGGGGGCTTAAGAGTCCCTATCACAAAAAACTTTGAGGTTATAGATTTAATTAAAGCCATAAATGCTACTGTAATATTGGTAATAAGCCCTTTCCTTGGGACTATAAATCATACTTTGTTATCTATCGAGGCGATGAAATCAAGAAAAATTTCTTTTAAAGGCGTAGTTATTAATTTTTATCCCAAAAATCCAAATATCTCAGAATTACATAACCCAGTCCTTCTTGACCAATATAAAATTAAAATACTTGGTGTTATACCAAAGCTTACTAAATTAAGCATGAAATCCCCAAAACTCCCTATTAAAACTTTTTTTTCTTCTTTTCTTGGCGGCAAATTCAATAGTATGAATTTTATAAAAGATTGTAAAAAAGAATTTGCTAAGCTGGTTAATAAGTGACTTGATTGACTCTATTTTTGACTATGATATCATTTTTACCAGTCCCCAATTTAATGTTTAAATAAGGAAATTAAAGTTGTCAAAGAAGCTCATTATTGTAACGATTTCAGCACTGTTATCTACACTTTTAATTTCCTATTTCGCATTCTTTAAAGAGTATGAACCTCACCAGCCAGTGGCCTTTAGTCATAAAATCCATTCTGGTGTAAACAAAATACCTTGTACATATTGTCACGCTTATGTAGCAAAGTCTTCGCAGCCAGGAATTCCCTCTGTGATGGAGTGTATGGGATGCCATAAATATGTAGATGGAAAACACGACCCTAAGGACCCTAAGCGAATATACAAATATAATGACGAGTCAATTGATCCAACCAATTATTTATATGATGGAAGAAAAAGAATCAGTTTTGAGAAGGAAATAAAAAAATTAACAGGTTTTTGGGAGAGAAAAGAATCTATAGTTTGGGTAAATTATCATTATGTTCCTGAGCACGCAAAATTCCCACACAAGCCTCATATACGCTATGGACTTGAGTGCAAAACCTGTCATGGTGATGTAGAGAATGTAGATATTCCTAAGCCTATCGTTAAAATGCAAATGGGTTGGTGCATCAGTTGTCATGAAGAGAAGTTAGGGAAAAAATTTGAGGAACTTGAGGAAGTACATAAGAATATCTCCAAATTAAGTGATCATGACAAGAGAATTATGTCACATACAGGTAGAATTCAGTCTAAATTATTATATAAAGATTTCGATAGGAAGTTAGGCGATCAACATAAACTTAATACTGGAAAAGAAAAGTTAATTAATATTAATAAGGAGGTAGCTTGGTTGAAAGATTGCTCGACGTGCCATTATTAATCAAGAAATGTTTAAGAAGTTATGAGTTCAGAGAAAGAAAAAAAAGGAACATTAAATAGGAGAGATTTTCTAAAAGCATTATCAGCCATAGGCGGAGCCGCTGTTATATCTTCAGGCTGTTCCCCTGAGCCACTTGATAAACTGGTTTCATATGCAGTTCCCCCAGATGATGTAATACCTGGGGTACCTAATTATTATTCAACAGCTTTACCTTCTTCACCAGTTGGTGCGTCAATTGTTGTTAAAGTTAGAGAAGGCAGGGCTATATTCATTTCCGGTAATCCTTTAGACCCTATATCTAACGGTGGTGTATCCTCAGAATCGCAAGCTTCTCTTCAAGGCTTATATGATCCTGACAGGATTAAACAACCTTTATTTAAGAACAATAGAGGAGATCTTTCTGCGATTTCCTGGACCTCAGCACTTGATATATTAACAAAGAAACTAAATGAAAAGAATGAAAATATTTATATAATTACTGACAATACAACTGGTACCTTAGATAAGCTATTAGATAGATTCTCTAGCAAGATCGGTGCTAAAAGAATTAAGTATGAGACTTTCTCTTATGAGCATATTGCTAGAGCCAATGAAAGCTCTTTTGGTAAAAGAATTATTCCTACTTATAAAATTGATGAAGCAAACTACTTGTTAAGTTTTGGAGTAGATTTTTTAGAAACTTGGCTTTCCCCTCAAGAGTATGGATTTAGATTTTCGAAAATGCATGAACTTAAAAAAGGTTCTAAAGGTAAGTTTGTTCAAATTGAACCTAAATTAACATTAACAGGCGCCAAAGCTGATGATTGGGTTCCAGCTAAACCTTCAACAAACCTTTACCTTGCGTTAGGAATTATAAATTACATTAAAAAAAACAAATTGAATAAGAAGTCAGTTCCATCAACTTTTAAAAACCTTTCAGACTATACTCTTGAAAAAACAAGTAAAATTACTGGGATTTCAACAGAGTCAATAAAGCAAATTGCTGTGGATTTTGCTAGCTCGAAGAGTGCTATTGCTTTGGCTGGTGGCATATCCGCGGCTGACGAAAATCAGTATAAAACAGTTTTAGCTATAAATATTTTAAATCATATTACTGGCAATTTGGACAAGTATGATTTCGAAAACCATTATTTGATATCTAATGCCTCAAGCTATTCTGATATGATTAAGTTCAAAGAGGATGCGGCATCTGGAAAAGTTGATCTTTTAATAAGCTATAATGCCAATCCTGTCTATTCTCTTCCAAGTTCGCTTGAAGTTAAAAAAGCTTTTGATAAGATTCCATACAAAGTTAGTTTCTCGTCGTCGCTTGACGAGACATCAGAGTTGTCTGATTTAATTCTCCCTGATTTACACCCACTTGAGCAATGGGGTGACTATGAAGGAAAGAAAAATCTTCGATATATAATTCAACCAGCTATGAAGCCCCTTTATGGAAACCTTTCAATTGGCGACTCTATTCTTTCTACTTTTAATAATATTGAGCCTAAAGATAACAAGATTGAACAAAATACTTATCTGGAATTCTTGAAGAATTCATGGGCGACACTTTATACTGGAAAATCTTTCAACACATTTTGGAACAATGCTGTTAAAAATGGTGGAGTTTTTGATCAGTTAGAATCTAAAACAAGTTTAAATTTTAATTCCAAAGAAGAATTTGTTGTAGTGAGCAAAGATGATTCAAGTAGTAAATTAAATTTATTTATTACTCCATCGTATAAATTCTATGATGGTAGAGGAGCTAATAAGACTTGGTTGCAAGAGTTGCCTGATTTACTTACTACTACTGTCTGGGACTCTTGGGTTGAAATTAATTCAAAACTTGCAGAAAAGCTTAATATTATAGAGGGAGATTTTATTGATATTGAGACTGATTTCGGAAAAGTAACAACTCAAGCTTATCTCTCGTCAGCTATGAGGCCCGATACAATCTCTATATCTCTAGGCCAAGGCCATACTTCCTACGGGAGATATGCAAAAGATAGAGGCGTTAATCCTGTAAATTTATTAAATGGAAACAGTGTAGGGGATTCAGGGAATTTAAATTGGGCTACTAATAATGTAAAAATAAATAAAACCGGTAATTGGGAAAAATTAGTAAAAGTTCAAAACTCTTTTTCCCAAGATAACAGAGCTATTGCTCAGACTATCGCTCTATCAGAAGTTGTTAGCCACGGTCATGATGATGATCATCATGGAGGGCACCATGAAAGAGATATGTACAGGGAATATGATTACTTTATCCATAAATGGGGAATGAATATTGATCTTGATAAATGTACAGGGTGCGGAGCTTGTGTAACTGCATGCTATTCTGAGAATAATATTCCTGTTGTTGGTAAAGAACAGGTTGGAAATGGGCGCCACATGTCTTGGCTAACCTTAGAGAGATTTCAAACTGAAGAAGATGATTATTTAGGGTCTGTTAGAGTTGATACAAGAGTCATACCTCAATTATGTCAACATTGTGAGAATGCTCCGTGTGAACCTGTTTGTCCAGTTTTTGCCACATATCATAACCCTGAAGGTATAAATGTGATGGTTTATAGTAGATGTGTTGGTACCCGCTACTGTTCAAACAACTGCTCTTATAAGGTTAGAAGATTTAATTGGTTTAAATACGAAATGCCGGAACCATTAAATATGCAGCTAAACCCAGATGTAACAGTTAGATCCAGAGGTATTATGGAGAAATGTAACTTCTGCTTGCAAAGAATCACAGCTGCTAAAGATATAGCAAAGGATGAGGACAGGAAGTTGAGAGACGGTGAAGTTGTAACAGCTTGCCAAAGTGTTTGCGGCAGTGATGCTATAGTCTTTGGAGACTTAAATGAGCCAAATTCAAAAATATCAAAAGTAGTTGAAGACAAAAGGTCTTATAAATTATTAGCAGAACTAAATACAAGACCATCCGTTTCATATCTTAAGAAAATTGAGTGGGATAAAGCATGAGTCAAATAGCTGAAGCAGATAAATATTCCAATTTAAACAAAACAGTTATGAATATGTTAACCAGGCCTTCTTTTGGCTGGTGGTCCATTTTTATAGTAGATTTAATTTTTTTAGCATTTGGGATTTATTGTTTTATTTACCAAGTATATACAGGGCTTGGAGTAGCAGGATATAGCCATCCAGTTTTATGGGGAGTATATATTACAGATTTTGTTTTTTGGGTTGGTATTGCTCACTCTGGGACTTTGATTTCAGCTGTATTATTTTTATTTAGAGCCAAGTTTAGAATGTCAATTTACAGAATCGCTGAAGCTATGACGGTTTTTGCTGTTGCTACAGCAGGTCTATTTCCTATAATTCACTTAGGAAGACCTTGGAATTTTTATTGGCTCCTGCCCTATCCAAATCAAAGAGGGCTTTGGGTTAATTTTGACTCACCTCTTTTGTGGGATGTCTTCGCTGTTAGTACTTATGCTACTATAAGTACAGTCTTTTTCTTTATAGGTATGATTCCTGATATTGCTGCAATTCGAGATACGGTTGTAGGAAAAACAAAGAAAGTTCTTTATTCAGTTCTATCACTAGGTTGGAAGGGCTCAAATTGGGAATGGAGTACTTATACTAGAGCGTATTTCTATTTTGCATGTTTTGCTACACCTCTTGTTATATCTGTACATAGTGTTGTTTCCTGGGACTTTGCAATGGCAAATACTCCCGGATGGCACACAACTATATTTCCACCATACTTTGTTGCAGGTGCTATTTTCTCTGGCTTGGCGATGGTTATAACTCTTTGTATTCCCTTGAGAAAGATTTTTAAGTTAGAAGATTATATTACAATGGAAAACTTCGAAGGTATGTCGAAAATGATAATACTAACATCTTGCATTGTTTTTTATGCTTATCTCATAGAGTTTTTCGTTGCTTGGTATAGTGGCAACAAGTATGAATATGATCAGTTCTTATATAGAGCAACAGGAGATTATGCATTCTTTTATTGGACAATGATGTTTTGTAATGGAATTGTGCCCCACGCATTGTGGTTTAAAAAGATTAGAAACAACTTGGTGATACTATTTATAATTTCATTGTTAATAAATATTGGTATGTGGTTTGAACGTTTTAATATTATTGTAATATCTCTTTCAAAGGAATTTGAGCCGGGCTCTTGGGGACTTTATAAACCTTCTTGGGTTGAATTAGGGATCACCGTGGGAAGTTTTGCTTGGTTCTTCATGTTCTTCTTGATTTTTGTCAGAACATTGCCAGCATTATCGATTGCCGAGATCAAAGAAATACTTCCTGTACCAAGAAAGAATGGAGGTTCGAATCATGAGTGAAAATAAAAAGATTTTAGCAATATACTCATATATGGATCTCTTAATAGATACAATTAAAGAGCTCAGAAGTAAGGGATTTGAGGATATTCGTGCTTTTTCACCAGTTCCAAGTCATGAGATTGAGGATGCATTAGACAAGGGGTACGAACCTAGTAAAGTTAAATATTTTACTTTATGTGGAGCCATTTTAGGTGCCTGTGTTGGAGCAGCATTTACTGTTCTGACATCCTTAGATTGGCCAATAGTAACTAGTGCAAAACCAATTGTTTCTGTGCCTCCATATATGATAATTATTTTTGAGTGTATGATTTTAATAGGAGGTCTATCGACTTTTCTGGGATTAATAATTAACTCAAGACTAAGAAAAAACGTAGACCCGATCCACTATGATGATAGATTTAGCAATGATAAGTTTGGAATATTAGTTACTTTTGATAATGCTGATTTCGAGCAAGTGGAACATATATTAAGAGACTTTGGATCAGAAGAGTTAAAGTTGGATGGCGAGATTCTAAAAGAGAAAGTTGTCGAGCCTGAGCCTCTAGAAGAAGCAACTGAAGAGCCACCAACTCAAGAAAAACCAACAGAAGAAAAAGAGAGTGATTCATGAGAACATCTATTACTTTTGTCTTTTTTATTTTTTTAGGATTAATATTGTTAGTGAATAATTCTTTTTCTTTGCCTTGGTCAACAGATCTATGGGATCACCCTAGTATAAAACCATATGAGGAAGCTAGAGATTATCCTAAAGATTCAGTTTTTAGAAATGAAGAAAGTATGGAGCTTGAAAGAAAGGAATATGAAGCAATTGTTACTGGACCTAATAAGGGCGATTTGTCTATTGTTAAAGGAAAAGAGCTTTATGAAGTGAATTGTTATTCGTGTCATGGCATGACAGGGCTAGGTGATGGCCCAGTCATAAAAAATAATCTAAGACAAAATTCATATTTTTACCCAGTAAATTTAAAACAGCAACAAACTATTAATAGAACAGATGGTTATATTTACGCTTATATTCGTTATGGTGGAAAAGTTATGATGCCAGCTTACGGAAGAATTACCCCTGAAGAAGCATGGGATATTGTTTATTATTTAAGATATTTACAAGGGATGGTGAAGTAGGGGGAATTGTTATGAGTATAGATGTTAACGCTTTATTAGATAGAAAAATTGAGCTCCCTAAAACATTGGATTATTTTTTATATGGTGGTTTTATTCTTGGTCTTTTAGCTTTCTTATATACTCTTTCTAATGGTCATGCAGACGTAGCTTGGACAGCTTTCCATCTGAATTTTGTGTTTTGGGCTGGAGTAAGCCACGGTGGAGTACTTTTTGCTTGTGCTATGAGGATTACCAGTTCAAGCTGGGGAAGGTCTATAATGCGTATTTGTGAGTCCTTTGCTGCATTTATGCCTGTCGTATTTATTTTCTTGCTTGTTCTACTTTTTGTTGATGGCGAGCAGACTCTACTATATTTCTCAGAAGAATATAAAAACTATGATTACATTACAACCAGGAAGCATAGTATTTGGCTAAACTTTAATTCTGTATTTATAAGAAGTGTTTTATTGGTGGGAACATTACATATTCTTACTTATTATTATTTGTATCATTCAATCAAGCAAGATTGTGAAGGTACTGGCAGATTTAAGGGCTTCTTCTCGTTTTTATCTTCACCACCTGAAGATGGGAATCAGATTAATCATGATGAAAAGCTCTACAAATATTCTATTGCTATTGCTTTTGCATATTCTTTATCAATGACTTTCGTAGCGTTTGATTTTATTATGTCTCTTGATGTCCATTTCTATAGCACATTGTTCGGTGTTTACTATTTTATGGCATCAGTTTTAGCAGCTTTAGGTTTAGTAGTAATAATTTCATCTATGATGACAATAAAGTTCAAATTATATGAAGTAATAACAGAATTTCAATTTTATGATGCGGCCAAACTAATGTTTGGTCTAAGTGTTTTTTGGTTGTATACATTTTTCTCCCAATTCTTGCCAATATGGTATGCGAATATGCCTGAGGAAACTGGTTTTATTGCAACTAGAGTGTTCGAGGAACCTTATAGATCTCTTTCTTGGGCAACATTGACTTGTGTTTTTGTCATACCTTTTGTTGCACTTATTCCAAGAACTACAAAAATAGTTAAGCCAATATTAATTGCAATTGCTACAATTTCTTTCTTGGGTCTATTTGTAGAAAAGATTGTGTTGATCTATCCTTCTATAATGCATAACCATTTTCATTTTGGAATTGAGAGCGTACTAATTTCTTTTGGTTTCTTATGTCTTTTCTTAATATGTGTTACAAAATTCCTATCTTACTTTCCTATCTTTGTAATGAAAGATAAAAAGTTGATTGCTAAGATTTCGAAAGGAGGGGGTCACTAAATGGATAAAAAAAGTGATAAATTTGGAACCTATGGAGCTATAGGTTTTGCCCTTGGGGTCTTTGGTTTTATTTGTACTCTCTTAACAATTTCCTTCTTAGGGCCTTTTTTGCCTAACTTAATTAGAAAAGTTTTTGGTATAATCAATTAACATAGTATGAAATCTAAGATTAGCTATAAAGATTCTGGTGTAAACATTAATGAGGGGAATAAGTTTGTTAAAAAAATTCAACCTTATGTCAAAAAGACTTTAACTAGTCAGGTTATTGGAAATACAACATCTTTTGCTGCTTTATTTTCTTTGAAAAAAGAAAGGATGAAAGATCCTATTTTAGTTGCTTGCACAGACGGAGTAGGTACTAAGATTGAAGTCGGAATAAAGACCAACAAGATTAGGGGTCTTGGTACAGACCTTGTAGCAATGAGTATTAATGATTTAATATGTACTTCTGCTAAGCCACTTTTTTTTCTGGATTATTTAGCCACATCTAAACTTAAGGTAGATTATCACGCTGAGATAATTAAGGGAATCGTTGATGGATGTCTTGAGTCAGATTGTTCTTTAATAGGAGGAGAAACTGCAGAAATGCCGGGAATGTATGATGGAAAAGATTTTGATTTAGCTGGATTTGCTGTCGGCATTGTAGACAAGAAGGATATTTATAATAATAGTAAGATTAAGTCAGGTGATTTATTGATTGGAATTCCATCCAGTGGAATCCATTCAAATGGGTACTCCCTAGTTAGGAAATTGTTTTTTTCCAAAACCAATAGTTTTTCATCTGATTCTAGATTTGTTAACACCATTATGAAGCCAACCCGAATTTATTCTAAGCTTTTTTCTATGCTCAAAAACAATGTCCACATCAAAGGCGTTGCCCATATTACAGGAGGCGGCCTTGTAGAGAATATACCTAGAATTCTTCCTGATGGTCTTGGAGTAGAGTTAGAAAGTAATTCATGGCCTGTACAAAAGATTTTTAGGACTATTCAAGAAAATTCAAGTCTTAGCTCAGA
>Ga0209252_1000348_pt1 | contig 36964 bp, 31 predicted proteins | sample SaaInlV_135m_DNA_3_FD_184673 | JGI IMG/M metagenome (GOLD analysis project Ga0209252, IMG submission 184673) | Marine microbial communities from expanding oxygen minimum zones in the Saanich Inlet - Saanich Inlet SI074_LV_100m_DNA (SPAdes) (version 2) | ecosystem: Environmental > Aquatic >... | reverse complement strand
CTTGTCTGTTAAAGTTTGAGCTGGAGCGACAGTGATACTGTCACCTGTATGGACTCCCATAGGATCAAAATTCTCGATTGAACAAATTATGACTACATTGTCTTTAGTATCTCTAACCACCTCAAGTTCGAATTCCTTCCAACCTATTATTGACTCGTCTACTTGGACTTCAGAAATGGGACTGGCCTCAAGGCCATCTTTAAGTAAAATTTTAAATTCATCATAACTATAAGCAATACTTCCTCCGGTTCCACCCAGAGTAAAAGAAGGTCTTATGATTGCTGGAAAACCTATATCCTTAATTTGTTTTAATCCTGATTCGTAATTCGAAATAATAGCACTGTTTGGTACCCTTAGACCGATTTTCTCCATTGCATTTTTAAAGCTCTCTCTCTTCTCAGCTTTCTCAATCGCCTCAATACTTGCACCTATTAGTTCAACATTATATTTCTTTAGAATTCCTTTAGCATCCAATTCCATAGCTAGATTTAAAGCTGTTTGACCACCAATAGTGGGCAAAATAGTATCAGGTCTTTCTTTGATAATTATCTTTTCTAAAGTTTCTACATTCAAGGGCTCAATGTATGTTCTATCTGAGAAATCAGGATCTGTCATAATAGTAGCAGGATTGCTATTTACAAGAATAACTTTATAACCTTCTTCCTTCAGAGCTTTACATGCTTGGGTTCCTGAATAATCAAATTCACATGCTTGTCCAATTACTATTGGACCTGAACCAATTACTAAAATAGATTGGATATCGACTCTCTTTGGCATAATTTGTAAAACTTATCTAACTAGTTTTGCTTGACGTAAATATTTCCGCCAGCTTCTTTGAACTCTTCAGATTTTTTCTCCAGTTCTTTTTGTATCTCAGTACCCTCTGAGTTTTCTTTATTACCAAACTCCTTCATTATATCTTGAGTTATCTTCATTGAACAAAACTTTGGCCCACACATTGAACAGAAATGTGCAACTTTTGCATTATCTGACGGTAATGTTTCATCATGAAACAACTTTGCAGTATAAGGATCTAGGGATAAATTAAATTGATCTTCCCACTTAAATTCAAATCTTGCCCTACTAATTAGGTTATCCCTAAGTTGGGCCGTGGGATGCCCTTTTGCCAAATTAGCTGCATGGGCAGCTATCTTGTAGGCAATCAAACCGTCCTTAACATCTTGTTTGTTGGGCAAGCCTAAATGTTCTTTAGGAGTAACATAACAAAGCATTGCTGTTCCAAACCACCCAATCATTGCGGCACCAATCGCTGAAGTTATATGATCATATCCAGGGGCAATATCTGTAGTCAGTGGTCCTAAGGTATAAAAAGGTGCTCCTTTACATCTATCTACTTGCTTATCAACATTTTCTTTAATCATTTGCATTGGAACATGGCCAGGTCCCTCAATCATTACCTGAACATCATGTTTCCATGCTATATCCGTAAGCTCTCCTAAGGTCTCTAGTTCTGCAAATTGTGCTTCATCGTTAGCATCATAAATCGATCCTGGTCTTAAACCATCTCCAAGAGAAAAAGAAACATCATACTTCTTCATAATCTCACATATTTCTTCAAAATTTGTATACAAGAAGTTTTCTTTGTGGTGTGAAAGACACCATTTAGCAAGGATTGAACCACCTCGTGAAACTATTCCTGTTCGTCTTTTGACTGTCATGGGAACATAACGAAGCAAAACTCCAGCATGTATAGTAAAATAATCAACTCCCTGCTCAGCTTGCTCAATTAGAGTATCTCTATAGATTTCCCAAGTAAGCTCTTCTGCTGCACCTTTTACCTTTTCTAAAGCCTGATAAATCGGAACAGTTCCAACAGGAACAGGTGTATTTCTGATTATCCACTCTCTTGTTTGATGAATATTCTCACCAGTAGAAAGATCCATTAAGGTATCTCCACCCCATCTACAAGACCAGACAGCTTTTTCGACTTCTTCACCTATACTAGAAGTGACCGCTGAATTTCCTATGTTGGAGTTAACCTTAACTAAAAAATTGGCTCCAATAATCATGGGTTCTGCTTCAGGATGATTAATGTTTGCAGGAATTATTGCTCTGCCTGAAGCTACCTCAGACCTAACAAATTCTGGAGTAATAAGATTCTTAGGGATACAGGTATTGAATTCTTCTCCATCATGATTATCAAGTAAGTTATCTTTTTCTATAAAAGCTTCTATGTTCTGATTTTCTCTTATAGCAATATACTCCATCTCAGGTGTTATTATCCCCTTTCTTGCATAGTGCATTTGAGTTACATTCTTACCTTCTTTTGCAATCAAGGGTTTTCTATTTAAAAACTTTAATGGAATTAAATCTTTCTTTGTTCTTTCACTATTTGTAAAAACTGATGAGAAATTAGAAGCAACTTCAACATCTTCTCTTTCCATAACCCATTTTTCTCTAATCTTGGGTATACCTTTTGTTATATCAATATCTATTTCGGAATCAGTATATGGGCCACTAGTATCATAAGTAGTAAAATAAGCATTACTGTTCTTAGGATTAGAAGAAAAAAAATTGTCAGATTCGGAAATCTGAATTTCTCTCATTCCAACATTTACAGAAGAATGAATATCCCCCTGAACATAAACTTTTTTTGAATTAGGAAAAGGGTCCCTGGAGATAGCATCATGTCCTTCTTTGAGTATATTATCTTTATATTTCATATATAAACACATTTTAACATAGATTTACTAATTAGTTTATTTTGTAAAATAAATATCTTATGATTAAAATTAATTTCATGAATTATATAATGGGGATAGAAACATCTTGTGACGAGACTAGCGTTTCAATAATAAATTCAGAGGGTTGTGTTTTATCTAACTCTACGTTTAGTCAGATTAGTATTCACAAAAAATATGGTGGCGTTGTCCCTGAAATCGCATCTAAGAATCACTTGGAGAAAATTATACCCGTTATCGATTCGTCCTTAAAAGAGGCAAGAAAAAAAATAGAGGAAATTGATTACCTTTGTGTAACGAATGGTCCTGGGCTAGTTAATTGCCTGATGATAGGTGTAGCCACCACAAAATCAATCGGATTACTCAAAAATATAAATGTTTTACCTATTAATCACTTAGAAGGACATGTAGCTTCTTGTTTTATTGAGAATAAAATAAATTTTCCTTCAATTTGCTTAGTAGCATCAGGGGGTCACACCAATTTATACCTACTAGAAAATGAAAAGGAGTTTCACCTTATCTCTTCCACGAGAGATGACGCAGCAGGTGAAGCTTTTGATAAGGGTGCTAAGATTTTAGGCTTAGATTACCCTGGTGGAGTTGAAATCGATAGACTCTCTAAAGATGGTAGCAAAAAATTTCACTCCTTCCCTGTTGCTAATCTAGAAGCTAGCTTGGACTTTAGCTTTAGTGGATTAAAAACTTCTCTTAAATACTTTATTGAAAAAAATAAAGATTGGGGAAATAATATTGAGGACATTGCCTGCTGCTATCAAGAAGCAATAGTAGAATCTCTACTTGTCAAAACAAAAAAAGCCGCAATAAAATTTAACTCAAAAAATATATTGTTTGCAGGTGGAGTCGCATGTAATTCTAGACTTAGAGAAACAGCAAAAGACTTTTTTGGAACTAGAGCTTTGTTTCCATCTAATCAATATTGCACAGATAACGGAGCCATGATTGCCATGCGTGGTCTTCAGAAAATCAGACTAAAAGATACAAAAGCTGACAGTAAATTCCCTGTTTTTAGTAGCAGCAAAGTAATTGCTAACCTAAATCTGGATTAATGAAATCGAAATCATCGATATTTAAACCTTTTGACTCTAACAACTTGGATATTTCCTTAGGAACAATCTTAATAAATTGATTCTTTATGGTGTCAAATGACTCCAAAAGCATTGAAGCTTTTTTGCTACTAGTAGCACCTAAATGCTTAGTTAAGATTTCTTTAATTTTTAATAAATCTTTAAGATTAACTTTCTCTATCGTAACCATATCTTGGTTAACTTGTTCATATATGTCCTCATTCTCATTCAATATATATGCAATGCCACCTGACATTCCAGCGCCTAAATTCTTACCTATAGGTCCAAAGATATAAACTTCGCCTCCAGTCATATATTCACATGCATGATCACCGACACCCTCTACAACTGCGACTGCTCCACTATTTCTGACACAAAATCTCTCACCTGCTGTACCTGCCGCAAACAAGTATCCAGCAGTAGCACCATATAAAACGGTATTCCCTATTATTGAATTTCCATCTGTAGAAAAATCTGACTCTCTATCTGGATAAATATTAATTCTGCCTCCATGCATTGACTTACCCACATAATCATTAGCCTCACCCTCTAAATTAATCTTTACACCGTTAATAAGATATGCACCAAATGACTGTCCTGCATATCCTCTAAAGTTAATCGATATCGTATCACTAGGTAAGCCTTTATTGCCGAACTTTTTAGCTATTGCGGATGAAAGGATAGCTCCGACTGACCTATCTTTAGTTTTAATTAACATATCAAATGAATTCTTTTTAAATTCGTGAATACTAGAAGTAAATATATTTATAAGTTCATAATCAATAGGGTCTTCGTTTCTGACATTTCGTTCCATGACTCTTTTTCTAGGCTTCTCATTGGAAGGATCTGGGTCAGCAATTAGTCTGGAAAGATCGAGATTGTTGGTTTTTTGAAAATCAACATCTATATCAGGTTCCAAGAATTCTGTTCTTCCGATTATCTCATCAAGTGACTTAACTCCTATGCTGGCTAAAATCTCTCTAACCTCTGAAGCTATAGAATACAAATAGTTGATTGCGTCTTGAGGTACTCCAGGAAACTTCTTTCTTAATTCAGGCTTTTGAGACGCTATGCCGACAGGACAAGTATTAACATGGCACTGTCTAGCCATTACGCAACCAAGAGCTACTAGAACAGAGGTTCCAAAACCATACTCTTCCGCACCTAAAATTGCTGCCTTAACAACATCTGAGGCCTTCTGGAAACCTCCATCAACACTAAGACAAACTCTACCTCTTAAATCATTCATGACTAAGACTTGCTGGGTTTCAGCTAGCCCCATCTCCCAAGGTATCCCGGCATGTTTAATGGAACCCAAAGGTGAAGCCCCTGTTCCTCCTTCACAACCAGAAATCTGAATATAATCAGAATACCCCTTTACTACACCAGCAGCTACAGTACCTACTCCGACTTCCGAAACTAATTTAACCCCGACTTTTGCGGAGGGATTTGAATGTTTTAAGTCGTAAATTAATTGGGCTAAATCTTCTATGCTGTAAATATCATGGTGCGGTGGAGGAGATATGAGCCCTACTCCAGGAGTTGATAATCTTTGCGAAGCAATCTCCTGAGTGACTTTTTCACCAGGAATTTGTCCTCCCTCTCCAGGCTTTGCTCCCTGAGCCATCTTGATCTCAATTTGTTCGGCAGAAGCCAAATATTCTGGGGTAACTCCAAATCTTCCTGAAGCTACTTGTTTTATTGCACTATTTCTTAAATCACCATTCTCATCTTGAGTAAACCTATCTGAATTTTCTCCGCCTTCCCCACTATTACTTTTACCCCCAATCTCATTCATTGCTATTGCAACAGCTTCGTGTGCCTCTGTACTAAGCGCACCATGAGACATTGCTCCTGTTCTAAATCTTTTCATTATCTCTTCTACGGGTTCAACATTACTTATATCGATTTGTTTCTTTGAGCTTAATTTTAACAAGTCTCTGATAAGAAAAGGAGGTCGATCTTCAGACATTTTAACGAATCTCTTATAATCATCATGAGAACCTGTCTTCGAAGCTCTTCTTATTGCTTTAAATACAGGGGGATTTAATGAGTGATACTCACCATCTTTTCTAAATCTATAAATACCCTCTTCTTTAAGTTTATTATCGGTTTCTTTATATCCTCTTGAATGAAGAAATAGCGTGTCGAATTCAAAATTGCTTAAAGACACACCCCCTAGTCTGCTAACAGTTCCTGGGAAGAATTCATTTGAAGTATCTTCGTCAATTCCAATAATCTCAAAAATCTGAGACCCTGTATAACTAGCTACAGTACTAATCCCCATCTTGGACATGACCTTTAAAATTCCTCTTTCTAAAGCAACTTTGTAGTTTGATTCATATTCTTTGGGGTCGCCATCAAATTTCTTCATCCAGTCAGCAGAGCTCGCAAAAGCAAGGTAAGGGTTAACTGCAGACGCTCCATAGCCTAATAAACAACAAATGTGATGATCTTCTTTAATTTCAGCACTTTCCACTATAATAGAAACGTTCATCCTTTTACCTGAGAGTATCAACTCATTGTGAATAGCGCTAACCGCTAAGAGCATTGGTATAGGACATTTATCTTTTGATATTCCTCTGTCGGATAAAATTAAGACAGTGGTACCGTTGTCGACTTCATTAATTGCTTTTTCCTTTATATTACTTAAGGATTCTTTTAGATTATTATTCTTATTTATTTCAAATAAAGTATTTATTTTTGATACCTTAAAAGAAGCTGAGTCTAGATTGTTAATCCATGAGAATTCTTTATTTGTTAAAACCGGGGAATCGAAAAAAATATAATTATTATCATCTCCGATTTTATCGAAAAAATTTGACTTGTCACCTATTACAACCCTTAAGGACATAACGCTATCTTCTCTGTAAGGGTCGATAGGTGGATTCGTAACCTGAGCAAATCTTTGTTTAAAATAAGAAAAAACTGATTTTGGCTTAGAGGAAAGAGCGGCTATAGGAGTATCATCGCCCATTGATCCAATTGGCTCTTTACCAGTCAAACTCATTGGCTCAATGAGTCTTTCCAAGTCTTCCAAGGAATACCCAAAAGCTTTTTGAAGAAGCAGCAGACTATCTTCGTTGATATGAGATTCTTCGTCAGTGGTAACTTGAGTTGATTCAATTATTTCTTTTGCACTTAGGAATTTCTCGGAAGTCCACTTAGTAAAGTTTCCACTACTAGAGATGCTTTCCTTAACTTCTTTATCAAAAAGTAAAACCTTTTCTTTTGTATCAACGGCTAATATCTTTCCTGGCCCTACTCTACCCGACCTTATTATATCCTTGGGTTGCAAATTCAACATTCCAGCTTCAGACCCCAAAACAATCATGTCGTCTTTAGTTATGTGATATCTAATAGGTCTTAATCCATTCCTATCTAGAACAGCTCCAATGTACCTTCCATCAGTAAATACAATAGCAGAAGGTCCATCCCAAGGCTCTACTATGCAAGAACTATAATCGTAAAAGGCTTTTGTACTTTCAGATAAGTCAGAAATTTTCTCATAAGCCTCGGGAACAAGCATGCAAATAGATTCCAATATGCTCCTTCCAGAAAGGGTCATTAACTCTAAAGCATTATCTAATTCTGAGGAGTCGCTACCGTTATCGTCCACAAATGGCTTAAGTGATTCTATGTCATCCTTCCAAACATTCGATATTGCACAATTCTCCCTAGCTTTCATCCAATTCCTATTTCCTTGGATAGTATTTATTTCTCCGTTATGGCCCAAAGTTCTGAATGGATGAGCTCTTTTCCAATCCGGGAAGGTATTAGTACTATATCTTTGGTGAAAGATGGCCATCGAAGTTTTAAAATTGGGGTTCCTTAAATCTAAATAAAATTGATCCAACTGATGAGCTTGAAGCATTCCTTTATATAAAATAGTTTTTGAGGAAAGCGAACAACAATAATAGTCCTTAATGCTATTTAATTCTTTAGTAATAATCTTTCTTAGCTTATAAAGATCTCTTTCAAAAACATCTTGATCAATGAGATCTTTGGTAGAAATAAAGAATTGATATATTTCAGGGAGACTTTCTCTAGCAACAGTCCCTATTGAAGAAGGATTGATTGGGACCTCACGAACAGCAACAAGATTAAAATCTTTACTAATTAGATTTCTTATCTTCTTACTACATTCATCAAATTCTGCAGTTTCCTTGGGCAAGAAGAACATTCCTACAGCCAAATTTCCTAGAGTTATATCTTGAACACTGTTATAGGCAAAAAAATCATTAAATAACTCTAATGGAATTTGAGTTAAAACACCTGCTCCATCACCAGTCTTTTTGTCTCCTCCTACAGCACCTCTATGAGTTAAGTTAACAACACCTTCAAGGGCTTTTTGAAGAATTTTATTTGTTCTCTTACCATTGATATCTGCTACAAAACCCACTCCACATGCGTCATGCTCGAATTCTTTCTCATATAAAAGTCTATTTCTTTTCATAATAAAACCAACAGGGGATAATAATATAATTTTACACTAAAAAACAGACAAATTTGAAATTTGTTAAATTGTAACAAAGGGGGCAATAATCTCTCAGAAAAAAGAAATCTAACATAATCTTTTATATAATCAAAAATCCTATACAATATTATTTAAATAATGAAAAATGATATTCCTATTGTCTTATGTGTAGCTGGATCTGATTCTGGTGGTGGAGCTGGGATACAAGCAGATATAAAAACTCTTACTACATTAAAAGTTTTTGCTACAACAGCGATAACCTGTATAACTGCACAAAATACTAGGGAAATTCTATCTATCAAGAAGGTTTCCCCAAAAATTATTTCTGACCAAATTGCAGCAGTCTTTAACGATTTTCATATCTCCGCAATCAAAGTTGGAATGCTATATGATGCCAGCATAATGAGAGTAGTTAGTGAATCATTAATAAAATTCCCTGAAGTTCCTATCATTCTTGACCCTGTAATGATATCAAAGTCTGGTAATTATCTTTTGAAACCAGATTCAATTAAATTTTTTATAAAGAATATGATTCCAAAATCCTACTTAATCACACCAAATATTCATGAAGCATTAGAAATAACAAAGATGGAAAGAATTCAATCTAAAGTGGAGATTGAAAAATGTTTTAATAAGTTTCTAGGTTTAGGAGCGTCTAATATTCTAATCAAAGGTGGGCACCTTGCAAACAAAAAAACTTCGACAGATTACCTTTATTTCGATAAAAAAGTTCACACCATTTCTGGTACAAGGTATCTTACAAAAAATACTCATGGTACTGGATGTACCTTGTCAGCCGCAATTTCTGGTAATATAGCTTTAGGTATGAACTTACTTAAAGCAACAAAAAAGGCGAAAGATTTTGTAAATAAGGGAATAAAAGAATCATTTAATATAGGAGAGGGCCATGGGCCTTTAAATCATTTTTCGTAGGAGCAAAAATAATGAGTAAAAAAATAATAGACGGTAAATTAGTATCGGCAAATATTAGAGAGGAGATCAAGAAACGTACAAAAGTAATAAAAGAAAAATATTCTAGAGTACCTGGCCTTGCTGCAGTGCTTGTTGGGGAAGATCCAGCATCACAGATTTATGTTAGAAATAAAAGAAAGTCTTGTGCTGATGTTGGTATATATTCCGAAGAGCACAAGCTTTCGGAATCCACAACTCAAGATGAATTATTGGAATTAATTAATAAACTAAATAATGACGTTAATATCAATGGTATATTGGTGCAGCTTCCTTTGCCAAATCATATAGATGAATCGAATATCCTAAGCTCGGTTGCATCTGACAAAGATGTAGATGGATTTCATCCTATTAATGCTGGGCATCTATTTGAAGGTAAGCCAGAATTCATTCCATGCACGCCCCACGGGATTATAAAGATGCTTGAATTCTATAATATAGATATTGAAGGAAAAAATGCTGTTGTTTTAGGTAGAAGCAATATTGTAGGGAAACCAGCGGCAATTCTATTACTTCAAAAAAATGCGACAGTCACCATATGTCATTCTAGAACAAAAAATCTGAATCATGAATTAAAAAAAGCTGATATCATTGTAGCTGCAATTGGGAAAGCTCATTTTGTAAAGAAAGAAATGGTAAAAGAAGGTGCTGTTGTAATAGATGTTGGAATTAATAGGTTAGAAACAGGAAAACTTGCAGGAGATGTCGACTTTGATCAAGTACAAGAAATTGCGAGTTTTATAACTCCTGTACCAGGCGGAGTAGGACCTATGACAATCACTATGCTATTGTGGAACACTCTTATTTCTTTAGAGAAATCAATTGGTTGATTGTTTTATTATATAGTTACCTTCGGTATCTTTTCCATCAAAAATCAATTTAACCGAAGGGTGAGTAAAAGGATTCTTTTCTTCATCCTCTTCTAAGTTCTGCTGTGAGACGTAAGCTATGTAAACTGTTTTATCCTCATTCTCTGCAAGGACATGGTAGAACGGCTGATTCTTACTTGGTCTACGGTCCTCAGGGATTCTTTCTAACCATTCATCTGTATTATTAAAGATAGGATCTACATCAAAGATTATTCCCCTGAAATTAAATTTCTTATGCTTAACCACTAAACCTAATTTAAACTTCGCTGGTTTTACGCTCATATAAAAATGATATACATTCATTTATAGTTTTCAATAACTAATACTATTCAATTTATTAATATCTTGCTTATCTAGATTTATAAGAATTTCCTTCAAAGTTTTATCTAAGGTTGGATGAATTAATTCAGAGTCTATCTCAATCAAAGGCATAAGAACGAATGCTCTTAAGTGCAGTCGGGGATGTGGAATCTGAAGAACTCCATTATATTCCTCAAGGTCAACCAAGATATGTTTACCCATTGATTTCATAAATATTATATCAATATCAATTATTCTGGGTTGACTAATCTCAGACAAATTCCTTCCAAAATCAGCCTCGATTCTTTTAGCTGCTTTTAGTAATCCTAAAGGATCTAAATTGGACGTAATCTTTAAAGCGATATTTAGAAATTTAGGTTGCTCGTTATCTGGCATAGCAGAACTCTCATATACGCTTGATACATTCTCTATTAGAATATGATTACTATCCATAAGTGTTAAACTAGTCGAAAGGCTCTTGATTGCCCTACTTAAATTAAACTCTCTATCGCCAAGATTTGACCCTAAGGATAAATAAAACTCATTCACTTTCTTATTATAGTTTATTTCTTTGACTTGTTAATATTTTCTGTTTATCTTGAGTTTATGGTTAGAAAAGCAAAAGTATTATCAGACAATAAGATTAAACAGCTTGTTCCAACCTGGGCAATAAAAAAGAAGAAGCTTTATAAGAAATTTATTTTTTCAAATTTCTCAGATGCATTGGGGTTCATTGTGCAAATAGGTATTGAATCTGAGAAACTAAATCATCATCCTACTATTTTAAATACATACAACAAGGTCGAGATATCACTATCCACTCACTCTATTGATGGCTTATCTGACTTGGATGTGAAGCTTGCAAATAGTATTGACAATATTTAAATATCAATAACATTCGAATCATCGTCATCTTTGGATTCTGATTTATAAGGGGTATCTTGTTTTTTCTTTTTAAAAAAAAGGCTATACAGTTTGGTAATAAAGAAAATTCCTAAAACAATCAGAAAACCTAGGCCAAAAACAAAAACTAGTCCTACTATTATTAATATGCTCAAAACAGATGATGTAGTAATCTTTATATTTCTCATCATTTTCTCTGTTTCTTCCTTTGATTCCTTTTTTGTTTTTGCAACTCTCTCCTTTTGTTCTTTTCTTTCTGCATCTTATTCTTCGATATAAGCTTAGTCTTATTTTTATTATCTTCTTCTTTTCGTTCAAAATCTATCTTTTTTTCATCACCAACAATTTCAGAATCGCTAAGATATTCAACTTGTTCCTGTTTATTCCTTTCTTTTTCTAATTTAGTTATTTCCTCAGGTGCCACTGGCTCTACCGCCATAAAACTTCTAATTGCATCATAATTAAATCTCTCTATCATTTCTTCAAACATATCAAAACCTTCTTTTTTATATTCATTTAAAGGATTCTTCTGCCCATAAGCTCTTAATCCGACACTATCTCTTAGATAGTCCATACTTAAAAGATGTTCTTTCCAACTCATATCTAGCGTGGTCAATAAAATATATTTTGACACCGGTTTGTATAACTCACCTAATGATAAAATCTTCTCATTTATCCTAGATTCCATTAAATTCTTTAATTCATCTAAAGTATTAAACACAATATTAGAGGGCAATCCCAGAGCAGTAATTATTGATTGACAATCAGAGTCCGACAGATTCTGTGAATTCTTATAAGACTTCTCAATGTTTAGAAAAACATTCTCAGATATATCAGATAATATCTCAGTTATTTCCCCATCTTTGAGTAGTTTATTTCTTATACCATAAACAACTTCCCTTTGTTTGTTTTGAACATCATCATATTCCAACAAATATTTTCTCATTTCAAAATTTCTTCCCTCAACTTTCTTTTGAGCATTCTCTAAAGAACTTGTTATCATTTTATGCTCAATAGGCTCACCCTCTTTCCATCCAAATTTTGTCATCATTGATGAAATTCTTTCGGAACCAAACAACCTCATTAAATCATCTTCCATTGAGACAAAAAACTGGCTTCTACCAGGATCACCTTGTCTTCCTGACCTACCTCTTAATTGGTTATCAATTCTTCTAGACTCATGCCTCTCTGTTCCTAAAACTACCAACCCTCCTAATTCTAAGATTCTCTCCTTTTCTTTTTCTATTTGTCTTATTAAACCCTCACTATCCGCGGACTCCTCATTTAGATGATCAGAACTTCCTCCAAGTTTAATATCTGTTCCTCTACCTGCCATATTTGTAGCAATTGTTACAGCTCCTATTCTTCCAGCATCTGCTATGATTTCTGACTCGTATTCATGATTCTTTGCATTTAAGACCTTATGCTCGATTCCTTTCTTTTTTAATTCTTTACTTAATTCTTCAGATTTTTCTACTGATATTGTTCCAACAAGTATAGGATTCTTTTTAGTATTAAACTCGAGAATTGTTTCAATAACAGCGTTAAACTTTTCACTTTCTGTTCGATAAATTAAATCATTTAAATCCTCTCTTACCATGGGTGCATTAGTAGGTATGACTAATACTTTTAAATTATAAATATTATCAAATTCTCTCGATTCCGTATCAGCTGTTCCGGTCATACCGGACAACTTATCATACATTCTAAAATAGTTCTGGATAGTTATAGAAGCAAGTGTCTGGTTTTCTTCCTCTACTTTTAATCTTTCCTTGGCTTCAACTGCCTGGTGTAACCCCTCACCCCATCTTCTTGTGGGCATTAACCGACCAGTAAATTCATCAATTATCACAATTTTTTCATCCTGCACAATGTAATCTTTGTCCTTCTCATACATATGTATGGCCCTTAACGACTGAGTTATAGAGTGAAGAGTTATTAGATTGCTCGGATCATAAAGGTTAGATAATGATAAAGTTTCTTCTATCTTTTCTATTCCGGATTCAAGAATAAAGACTTGCTTAGTTTTTTCATCTTTTGTTACATCATCTAGAGTTAAGCTCTTTGCAACGTTATTCATTTGGGAATAATCAATAACTGAGCTGTCAGTTGGTCCTGAAATTATTAGTGGAGTCCTAGCTTCATCGATCAATATGCTGTCAACTTCATCTACGATTGCAAAAAAATGACTTGACTGGGAGACTTCATCTAATGAATACTTCATATTGTCTCTGAGATAGTCAAAACCAAATTCACTATTAGTCCCATAAACTACATCTGCCAAATAAACATCTTTCCTATTTGATTCAATCAAGACGTGCTCTCCTGAATCACTTTTATTAACTAGATAAGATACATCACTGTTTAATATACCGACTTTTAATCCTAGAGATACATAAATTGGTGACATCCAAAGAGCATCTCTTCTAGCCAAGTAGTCATTGACTGTTATGAGATGAACGCTCTGATAAAGCGAGTTTAGAGTTACTGCCAAGGAGGCCACTAAGGTTTTACCTTCACCTGTCTTCATTTCTGAAATCTTACCTTCGTGAAGCGCAATCGCTCCTAAAAGTTGAACATCAAAAGGCCTTAAACCCAACCTCCTATTTGAAGTCTCCCTTGTAATAGCCAAGACTCTAGAAACATGTTCGTCAAGTTCCTTAGGATTATGTATTTGCAATCTAATGGAAGAAATTTCATCCTTAAGCTCTAAGTCAGTTTTATCAGCAATCTCTTTCTCTAGATTATTTATAGAATCAACCATCTTACTGATTCTAGATAGCTCTCGCTTGTTATCTGAGCCAAATATTTTTTTGATTAGATTTATCATTACAAATTCAAATCTTAAAAATTTACTCTGACAGGTCCACGGGGATAACTTCGCTTAATCCTTCTAGTTTGGACGTAATACCTATAAGTTTATTTGAAAACTTCATTGTTCTTTTGTTGTGAGTTATTATTGCAACTTGTGATTTCTTTGAGATTTCCTTCAACATTTCACCAAACTTAGAAATATTCTTATCATCTAATGGTGCATCAACTTCATCGAGAAGCAAGAAAGGCGCCGGTTTAACAAAATAAGCAGATAGCAATAGAGCAATCCCGGCCAAAGCTCTTTCACCCCCAGAGTATGACTTTAGTGTTCTATATTTTTTTAATCCAATCTTTAACATTACCTCTATGCCGGTATCTTTTAACGAATTTGGATTAGTAAGGATAAGTTTCCCTTCACCACCTCCAAACAAAGTCTTTATATATTCATCATACTTACTAGAAATTTTATTAAATGTCTCCATAAAAGCTGTCTCTGATTCTTCATCAATCTTATTAATCGCTTTTTGTAGATTATTTAATGATTCATCTAAGTCCTTAATTTGAGAATCAGTAAATTCAAATCTTTCCTTAAGCTTTTCAAACTCTTCGGGTGCCAAGAGATTTACAGGTCCAAAGCTCTCGATAGATCTTTGTAATTTATTAAACTTAGATTTAGACAAATCATCATTATCTTTCAGAAGCTCTATTTGTGAGCACTCATCTTCTGAAACAATTTTGATATCATAGTTATTAAATTCAGGATTCACATTTTCTATCAACTGTTCAATTTCAAGGTCTACTTTTTGTATATTTGAATCAAAATTCAGAGATTCTGCTCTTCGATTCTCAAGCTCATCATCTTTTTCCTGTTTCTCAATATTATCCTTAGTTAGCGCCCTTTTAATCTCGTCTATCTTACTCTTTGCAATATCTATATCTCCAACTAAAGCCGTCTCTTTTGTTTTAAATTCCTCAAAAACATCACTTAATCTTCTCAGCTCTATTGAATTAGATTCGATTTTATCTTCTAAATCAATAATTCTTGATGTATCTCTCTCAATCTTTAGAGATATAACATTAATTCTTTGTCCCATATTTTTCTTTGAATTATTCTGTTCATCTAGTGAGACCTTAAGGTTCTCAATCTCATTCTTCTTGGAGTCTAATACAATTTGAGAACTTGATATATTCTTTGCTTTTTCCAGTAAATTAAATCTCTTTTCAAATTCATTCTTCTGTTCAATTATTAAATTAATTTCATCATATATATCATCTAGCTTCTTCTTTTTTAAAATTAAATTAGACTTTAAATCTATTGCTTGTGATTCCATATTTTGCCTCAAAGATGTTTCAGCAGAAAGTTTGGAATTAAATTTACTTAATTTTTCTGATATTACTTCGTAAGATTCAGAATAAGAAGCAATTTCAGCATCAAAAGACTCAATTCTATTATTAATATCAAAAATCTCATCTTCTATTTTTTTAATTTCAATACTTACTAAATCTATATCTTTGTCGTGTTCGACTTTAAGCCTATTTAAGTCCTTAATTTCATCTTTTATTTGGAGTATATTATCTGGCGCTGACCCTACAGATATAGACCCATTGGAATCAAAAAATTCTCCATCCATTGTTACAAAATTAAAATTTGGGAACTCTTCTCTAGCCTTAATGGCATCAAGAATAGTGTCAGAAACATAAGTATCAGCTAATATTGATGCAAGAAATGGACGATTGTCTTGGTCGCACTCTATACAGTCCATTATCATTGTTTGATTAATATTCAGGCTACCTCCAGCCTGGATATTATTGTTCATTGGAATAAAAGTACCTCTACCAGTGCAAGTACTCTTAAATCTCTCAATAGTATCGATTGTATTTTTCTTATCATTAATAAGTATCCATTTTAATTTCTCGCCTAAGGCTGACTCTATTGCTTTCTCATATCCGGTTTTTGATTTAATGAAGTCTGAGACAGTTCCATCAACACTCTTTCCTTTAAGCTGATGAACAAAATTCCTGATTCCTTCTGGCAGCCAACCATAAGTAGCCTCAATATTCTCTAGAACCTTAACTCTAGACTTTGTAGACTCAATATCAGAATTAATTTTAAAGTACTTTTCATTAATTTCTTTAAGTTCTCTATTACTTTTTAATAGCCGCTCTGTTTCCTCTTTTTTATTTTCTTCACAATTATCTCTAATAGATTGGAGCCTAAATGAGTTCTCTTTAATCTCTGTCATTTCTTTCTTAATACCTAATATAGAATCCTCTAGCTTCTTAGACTCAGCTTCATAGTCCGCCTGTTTAACTGAAAGTTCGCTCAATTCATTTTCAATAATAGAATGACTAGTTTTTAGAGAAGAATATCTTTCTACCGCATCTAAAAGTCTTGCTTTAGCCTCATCTTGAGTAACGCCCGAATCATCTAGATTATCTTTAGTAGAAAAACTAATCTGTTCATTAGCATCAATTAATTTCTTTTCTATACTTTCATAGTTTTTATCAATATCTTCTGTTTCTAAAATTAGTCCATCAACTTCTAATCTTAGGTCTCTCTTACTGTCTTTTGCTCTAACTAACTCCTCAACTAGTAAGACATTTTCTTTTTGCAAGATGTTCACTTGTGAGCTTGTACCCATCTTATCCTCTTTAGTTCTAAGTAGCGAAAGATTGAGCTCCTCAATCCTGCGCACCATGTTTGCATACTCATCATTACTTTTGCTTATATTAGATTTAATCTTATTTCTTTCCTCTTCTATCGAGTGAGTAATATTGCTAAATTCCTTTTTTTCGTCAGTGTATTTAGAAAGCTTTGTACTCAAGTCTCTATATCTACTTTTATAAAATAATTTTTCTAAACTTCTAAATTTATTTACTAACTCAGAATATGCATTAGCTTTCTTAGCTTGCTCTTCCAAAGAATCCTTTTGCTTCCCAATCTCCAATTGAATATCTCTTGTTCTTTCTAGATTATCTTGCACTAGAAGCATTTTTCTTTCTGTTTCAGCTCTCTTTGATTTATATATTGCAAGACCTGCAGCTTCATCAATTAAATTCTTTTTTTCCTCAGGCTTAGAGGTTATATAGGTATCTATCTGACCTTGAGGAATTATTGTAAAACTCCTAGACCCAGCGCCTGCCGACATAATAATATCTGAAATGTCCTTAAGTCTGCATTGTGTTCCATTTAAATAATACTCACTCTCACCAGACCTATAGAGCTTTCTTTTTATCTCAGTTTCAACAAAATCATCTTCTTCATTATTTTCAATTAACAATGAAACTTCAGCGTAATTTTGTTTTGGAAGATTATCGTTACCATCAGCTACTACTTGAGACATAGAATCAAGTCTTAAAAGTCTTGGGTTTTGCTCACCAAGCACCCATCGCATCGCATCAAGGAGATTTGTCTTGCCACATCCATTAGGACCAACAATTGTGGAAATTTCTGAATCAAAATTTATAACGGATTTTTCATAGAATGTCTTAAAACCTTTAATATAGAGGGACTTTATTCTCATTTTTGCAAATAATAAAATACATTAGTTATAAAGGCAATAGTTAATATTAAGAATTTTGAATTTAATTCGGCTAATTAATATATTTGGGATTATATTTTATGTTTGAGTTGGTAAATATTTCTGTCAAGAAAGTTCTATAAATTTTTTCTTTTCTTGGTCGTGATAGATCTTTCTTTATCTTATCTTTATCTAGCAACAGGAAATCTGTATCGGCTTTTCTTACTTTTTCTATAAACACAATAAAGTTTTCAGAACCAGCGGATATCACTCTTGGTACAAAATGGCCTTCTTTGATAACCGGATAACCTATCTTGGAATTTGTAACTTTACTAAAATCAGCAAAACTTAGGTCATAATTAAATTCATAACTATATTTTATATCACTTTTAGTTGAGTCAAAGACTAATCTATCATTACTTTCATCATCATCCAACAATAAAGTTAAAAGATCCATTTGATAATTATGTAAGCTATTTGCTCTCAAACTTGCCAATGCCTCCTGTTTAGAAAGAATTTTTTCACCAAGTGTGGTTACTATCCAAAGTGAATCAATGGAAATAAAGACTTGAACTTTTCTGTCAGAGAAATTAGTAGAAACAATTTTACTTAATAAATCTTTAGAGATTATTCTTTGTGGGGTATCAAGATTAAGACTAATTACTTTATTTTTTATACCATTCTCACTAATAATTTCGTCAAAACTTTTACTTTCTGCCATTTCATTGAGTGATTTAAATTTCTTAGGGAGGAGATTGAGTGCAATCCTCTTTCTAATTAGGGTTTTTGCACTTTCATCGCTAATGCTTTCATCATCAGATGAATAATTTAAGATAAAAGAATCAATATCTTTCTTTGTAATATTTATATCTTTTGTTAGTTCCTCAAAATCTAATTGTGCTAATATGTAAGTTAAGTTCGAGATAGGGGCTTCCTCTTTCTTGCTCATTATAAAATTGTTAATATCAATATCTGTAAAATTAGGAGCCTCATATTGAGAGCTATTAGCCCTAAGAGTATAAAAATTAAGCTTTGTAGAATCATCTCTATATTTTTGCTCTATCTCTAAATCTGAAACAAAAACGAAAGAGGAGAAGAACGACTCTAGCTTGTCCGTTAGCACTTCTTCCCTTAATATTTGTTCAAATACTTCTATCTTTAATCCAAAAATATCTTTAACTTTTGCTTTATAGCCCGAAAATCCTATAAACCTTCCTTGATTACTAAATAAACTCGACCCTTTTATCTTATCTTCAATTTCATCATCAGATACATATAATCCTAGTTGAGCCGCTTGTTCTGATGAAACCTTCCTTCTGGCAATAGTATTAACAATTTGTTTATCAATAATCTTTACTGCTTCCTTGTCAGATAAAAGTTTTTTTGAAGCGTCAGCGAACCTTAACCTTCTAAAATAGTTAAACTCCTCAATGGTAATATCTTTGTCGTTAATTTTGGCTACTATCTTGTCCGACATACCAAAAGAAATAATATCAGTACCAACACCAAGACTAACAACTAGGCCAACACCTAAAAGAACTATAATAAATTTACTGATAAAGTTTTTAAGATAAGAGAAAAACATAGATAAGAATATAGCATATAAGAGCTACAATTTAACAACATCTCCCTATATTGTGTAAAATAATGACGTGAAAAAGAATATTGGTATAGTTGGATGCGGAATCATTAGCCTTTTAATTTCTTATAAGTTTTTTAAGTTAGGACATAAAGTAACGATATTTGAGAAAGAGGATCTTCAGGGTTTTGCAAATTGTAGTACAACGGCTGGGGGAATGATATCTCCATACTCTGAACAGATTCACAGCGACAAGAAAATCTTTGATTTAGGTTTTGATTCAATCCATAGATGGAAAAAAATTATTAGCGAGTTAGAAATGAAAGTTTACTTTAAAACAAAAGGTAGCCTTATTCTTGCGGAGAGAGAACATAGGTCTGAATTAGAATCTATATGTACAAGAACAAATAGGTACACAAACTCAAATTTTAAAATAATTACAAGCAAAAGAATTTCAGCCCTTGAGCCAGATATTGATTGTAATGATTTAATAGGTTTATTCTTCAAGGAAGAAGGTCAGATTGATTGTAAGCAGATTATCAATACTTTAATAAATTTCTTATCGACACATAATTGCTCAATTAATTTTAAAACCGAAGTAAAAAAGATTCAGAATAATTCTATAATACTAGACAATGATGAGAAGATTAAATTTGATCATGTCATAGAATGTACTGGATCACATACACTTAACAACAACAATATACGAGCTGTAAGAGGAGAAATAATTGAGGTTTCAGCCCCAGAAATAAAAATATCAAGACCAATAAGGTTAAATCATTACAGGTACCCAGTTTATATAATACCTAGAGAAAATGGGGCTTATTTAATTGGTGCAACCGAGATAGAAAGTGAAGACTTTTCGCCAGTATCAATTAGATCCGCAATTGAGCTATTAAATTCTTCAATTGCAGTATCAAGAAGATTCTCTGAAGCTCGAATCATATCATTGTCAACGAATTGCAGGCCAGCTTATAGTGACAACTTACCTAAAATTAGGATACGAAAAGATTATATTTCTGCCAATGGACTGTTTAGGCATGGTTACTTATTGTCACCATTAATTGCGGACTTGGTAGTTAACTACTGCTTGAAAGATAAAAAAGACAAAAACTTGAATTACATTTATAATTAAGACCAATGATAGTTTTTATTAATGGTGATAAAACTAAACTTAATAGAAGCATTAGCTTAGAGAAATTCTTAGAAGAACATTTCTCAAACTTATCTTCTTCATATGCCGTTGCATTTAATAACAAATTCGTACCTAAATCAAGCTACCGTGATATAGTTATAAACGATGGAGATGAGATTGAAGTTGTCTCTGCTCAGCCAGGAGGATAAATGCAAATATATGATATAAATCTAGATACAGATATAATTCTCGGATCATCTGGATACCCGTCACCTAAAATCTTCCTTAACTGTATCAAGATACTAAAGTGTCAAATGGTTACAGTCTCGATTCGTAGATTAATCAAAAATGAGGACAACAATTTCTTGAACCTTATTAAAAAGACTAAATGTAGAATTCTTCCAAATACAGCTGGATGCTTGTCAGCCAAAGAAGCAATAGTAACAGCTGAGATGGCCAGAGAAATGTTTGAAACAGATTTAATAAAACTTGAAGTAATGGAAGATGATTTAACCTTAAAGCCTTCTAAAAAGTATACAATTAGAGCTGCTGAGGCTTTAATCAAAAAAGGATTCAAAGTCCTGCCTTATACAACAGATGATATTAATTTTGCCAAATCATTAAAGTCTCTAGGGTGTAAAGTTATAATGCCTTGGGGATCTCAAATAGGCTCAGGTAGGGGTCTAGAAAATCCAAAAAAGCTTTTAAAGATAAGAGAAGAGATGCCCGATCTAACATTAATCATAGACGCAGGTATAGGAAGAATCTCCCATGTGTGCGAAACTTTTGAAATCGGATACGACGGGATACTCTTAAATACTGCTATATCAAAAGCTGAGTATCCTGAAGAATTCGCAAGAGCATTAAGCTTATCGATGGAAGCAGTTAAAAAATCAATCAAATCTGGCCTAATTCCTAAGCGAAATTTTGCAACCCCTTCTACTACAACAATTGGAATTCCCTTCAAAAAATAATTTTAATTTGATTTAACAGACTTATACAACGTCGCTTGAGAATTCTTACTCCTCCTCTGAATTAAGAAGAGGCAATTTTGTCCTGATTTTATTTTATTAATAGCAAGGTTGTAAGACTCTATTGAATCAATAGGCTCTCTATTGATTTCTAAAATAATATCTCCTTTTAAAAAGATTCTAGATTTAGCTGAAGTTTTTCCAATATTAGAGATAATTATTTGTGTATTATTCTTTTCTAAAACATCAGGAACTTCATTCACTATGATTCCAAACTTTTTAGCACCTAAATCAGACTTAGCAACCTTTTGAACTTTTGGCTCGGGTATCTCCCCTAACTCAACAACAATATTTATCTTATCTAAATCTCTTAATACAACTAAGTCGACCGTTTCCCCAGGCTTTCGCTGGCTTATCTCTTTCGGTAAGTCCTCATAAGTTAATATTTCAACCTTATTTATATAAAGGATGATGTCGCCTCTTTTTAAACTTGCCTTAAAGGCTGGTCCATCATTAAGCACTCTGCTAATTAAAGCTCCTCTGGTTGATTTAAGATTTAAAGAATCGGCTATTTCTGGAGTTATCTTTTGAACAACAACTCCCATCCATCCTCTTTGAACTTTTCCATCCTCTTGTAAAGCTTGTATAACATTAATTGCCATAGATATAGGAATTGCAAACCCTATTCCTTGACCATTTGCCGCTATTGCGGTATTAACTCCTACAACTTCGCCATCAAAATTAAACAATGGACCTCCACTGTTACCTCTATTTAAAGCAGCATCTGTTTGAAGAAAATCAACATAGGTACCTAGACCATCAATATATCTTCCCTTGGCACTTATTATTCCTGTTGTTACAGTAGCACCGAATCCCAGAGGGTTTCCTATTGCAATAACACCTTCACCAATTCTCAACTTATTAGAGTTTCCAATCTTAACTTTATTCAGGTTTCTTTCAGTAGATATTTTAAGGAGTGCAAGGTCTGTTCTAAAATCAGCGCCTACAATTTCGGCAGGATAACGATCTCCATTTTCTAAAACAACTAATATATCATTTGCTTCCTTAACAACATGAAAATTTGTTACAACAAAACCATCTTCAGAATAGATAAATCCGGAACCAAGGCCTTTAGAAGTTCTAGGTTGTGAATCTTCACCAAATTGCCTATTAAAGAATTGGTCAAAGAAAGGGTCGCCTGTAATATTAAGATTTTGCTTGCTAATATTCTTAGTCTCGATTCTAACTACAGAACTAGTTAGGCTTTCCACTAAATCAGGTAGCTCTGAACCTCTCAGAGATGAAGTCAAAGGTAAAATAACAAAGAATAAAGATAAAGTAAAAAGAAGTTTGAAGAGCCTACTCATAGTTAATAGAATATATACAATTCAAAGAATTCTATCCAGTTAAATATTTGAATATGATAATATTAGAATATAATGCGAGAAGTTTTTATAGAAAATGTTTCTATGACTAAATTTGGTAGGTTTGATTCAAGCTTGAGAGATTTAACTACTAGTGCTGGTGAAAAGTGTCTCGAAAGAACAAGAAAAAAAATAGATTGCCTACTAATTGGATCTATGAATCCTGAAGAATTCAGTAGCAATTCTAATATTTCCTCTTTAGTTGCCGACTATCTAAATGTTCAAGGAATTCCATCAATGAGAATTGAGACGGCATCATCCTCAGGTGCAGCAATCTTCAGCTTAGGATGTAACTTAATCGCGTCTGGCGCTTATAGTAATATACTATTAGTAGCCGCGGAAAAAATGTCGGGGCTTGAGACGCAAAAGGTTACAAAAATCTTAGCTAAAGTTATCGAAGAAGAAGAAAGACAATCGGGCGCTAGCATGCCTTCTTTAGCCGCAATGGTAACTATGGCATATAAGCTTAAATATAAAATAAATAAAGAGTTGCTAAATGAATTATTAAAGACGATAGCGATTAAAAACCATCATAATGGTTCATTGAATCCATTGGCCCACTTTCAGAAAGAGATTTCTGAAGATGATTATAACAATAGTAAAGTAATTTCAAATCCCTTAAAAATGTATGACTGCTCACCGATTTCTGATGGTGCAGCGGCTTTAATATTAACATCTGAAAAAACAGATATAAGAGTAAGTGGGACTGGTCAAGCAACAGATACAGTAAGCTTAAAGAACAGGGTATTTCTAAGTCATTTTGCTGCGACTAAACTCGCTGCTAAAAAAGCATATGCTTCATCATCGCTATCGCCCAAGGATATCAATTTCGCTGAGGTTCATGATGCCTTTACTAGTTTTGAAGCAATAAATACCGAGGATCTGGGGTTCTTTGATGAAGGTGAATCTTGCATTCATATTTTAAAAGATGAGACAAAAATTAATGGAAAACTACCTATTAATCCATCTGGGGGTCTTAAGTCAAGAGGTCACCCAGTTGGTGCTACCGGGTTAGCACAGATTGTAGACTGTGTATACCAAATGAGAAATGAGGTTTCCAGCAATAGACAAGTAGAAAAAAATAACATTGCTTTATGCCATTCTATTGGGGGAATGGGTAACAATATCTTCGTGAATATACTTGAGAAAGTTCCCTCTTCAAAAGGAAGAGCCCTTGGTTCACATGATGTTATCCATGAAATAATTCCAAAAATCCCCGATAGTAGTGAACTTATAAACGAGGATGAGGAACTAGAAGGAAGACTTGCAAGCTATACAACCCTTTATGTAACACCAGAAGGGTTTGACTCTCCTTTAACACTAGGAATAATTGATACAGTGAAATATAAAAGAGTTTTTGCCCGAGCCTTATTTGAGGGAGAATTTGAAATAGGTAGAAGAATAACAATATTTAAAGAAAACAACGTAGTTTATTTTAGGAAAACTTCCTATGTTGATCAAATTAAATTTTTTGCGAGAAGGAATGTTAAAAGCATCTTAGATTTGTTTGAATAAATGAAAATCATTTTTATGGGAACTCCAGATTTTGCTCTTCAGAGCCTAACTGCTTTAAATAAGAACTTTAATGTAGCTCTTGTTATTACACAACCTGATAAACCAATAGGAAGAAAAAAAGAAATTATCTTTTCTCCAGTAAAAACTTTCTGCATTCAAGAAGGTTTAGACTGTATTCAACCTGATAAAATAAAAAACAATAAAGAACTATTAAAAATTGTTAGGGAAATTAACCCTGATATTATATGTGTTGCAGCTTATGGGAAAATACTCCCACAGGAATTTCTTGATATACCTATTATAGGTTGTATCAATATTCATGCATCCTTGCTTCCTAAGTATCGTGGTGCGGCCCCAATAAACAGAGCAATAATCAATGGTGACACGGAAACCGGAATAACATTAATGAAGATGGATTCAGGTATGGATACTGGTGACATAATATCTAGTTTTAAATTACAGATAGATGGTATTGATACAGCATCTACATTAACAATGAAGCTTGCAGATTTAGGTGCAAGTGAAATAATAAAATTAATCAAAAGTATCGAATCTGGCTCCAAACTCTTATCAACCAAACAAAATAATAACAAAGCTACTGTCGCACCAAAAATGTTAAAAGATGATGGTTTAATTAATTGGGGGAAAAGTTTTAGGGAAATAGACAAGTTAATAAAAGGCTGTAATCCATGGCCAATTGCATTCACACATTTGAACAAGCAAATCGTAAAAATATACGAAATAAAAGAGCATAGCTCGGAAAAAATTAGTCAGGGTGAGATAAAAAAGATTGATAAATCAATGGTAGTGGGATGCAAAGACAAGAATATAGAAATAATTAAAATCCAGAAAAGCGGACAAAGGCAGGTCGCTGGTAAGGATTTTATTAACGGAATTTCCAAGATAGAAAACCCACGCTTTACTTAAGTGGTATGTCAACCGAGAAAGAAGAAACCTTAACTCTCTCTATTAATTTATTCTCCCAACACATATCTCTAACAATTTTTAATTTTACTATGGGTACAAAAATAATAAGACTGATGCCTAAATCCTGAATCATCTTCCATCTTTTGATTGATTCGCTATTAATAGTTGAGTCTACTTCAACCTCTCCCAACATAATAATTTGACCGTAATTGCCAAAGATAACATCCGGAAACAATCCATCAATTTCATTATCTTCTACACCAAATTTATTTATTTTAATTTCATTAAATTCCTTATAATATTGGACCTTAATTTCCTCCACAACCCAATCGTGGAGAAACATTTCTCTTTTATTTTCTTCCATAGTTTTTACTCCACATCAACTTATCCTTTAAGACATTAAAATATTCTGTCTTTTTGGATCTTAAGAGTTTCAACTTAAGTGGAGACTTAGAAATCTCTAGTTCAACACCTGCTTCCATTTCCATGCTGAGATTTCCATCAAAAGTAGTAAAAACAGGCGAATTCAAGGGCTCTATGCGAACATTGATTACAGATTTATTAGATATAACGAGAGGCCTGTTGGATAAAGTATGAGGACAAATTGGAGTTACAATTACTAAAGGTAAGGAAGGTGTGACAATAGGACCTCCAGCAGACATAGAGTATGCAGTTGACCCCGTAGGTGAAGAAAGAATAATTCCATCGGCACGCATATTAGATACTAAAGATTTATCAATAAATAGATCAAGGTTAATAATTTTTGCCAATGCCCCCTTATTTATAACTACATCGTTCAGAAAGCTAGTTTTGAAAAGCAATTTATTTGATTTGATTATTTTTGCCTGTAGAAGTTCTCTTGTGTCTAAAACAAGGTTATTTTCAAAAAAGTCATCTAACAAGTTCTCCAATTTGCTAATGGGTGCCTCGGTCAAAAAGCCAAGATTTCCTAGATTAATACCTATGACAGGTTTTTTATTTTTTGCTGCATCTTCAGCTATACGCAACAAGGTTCCATCTCCACCCATCACAATTAGTACATCCGATTCTTTAATTAGCTCTTTTTTTGAAGTGTATTCAAAAGAAGAATCAGGTTTCTGTCTTAATGATTCCTCAATTAAAATTTTAGAATTTCTATTACGAAGAAATTTTCCTAAAGTTTCTTGAACCTTTTGAAAATTATTAAGATTAGGTTTTGCTAGAATACCAAAAATCATTATATATATTATAAATTAGATTAATAATTTTGTATCCCTAACTATTTTTCAGATGAAAGAAGTTTCTCTATTAAGTCTTGGAGGCTGCCATCTAAAAATGAATCTATATCTCCTATTTCTGTATCAGTTCGGTGGTCCTTAACCATTCTATAAGGATGAAGAATGTATGATCGTACTTGGCTTCCCCACCCTATTTCTTTTTTCTTAGAATTTACCTTTTCCTCTTTGGTTTTTATTTTCTCCAATTCTAAATCATAAAGTTTTGATGAAAGAATCTTCATAGCCGCATTTTTATTCTGATGCTGAGATCTTTGATTCTGACATCCAACTACAATTCCAGTAGGCAAATGAGTTATCCTTACTGCAGAATCTGTTTTATTAACATGCTGACCTCCAGCACCGGCTGCCCTGAAAGTATCAATCTTTAAATCTTTATCTTCTATTTCAACATCAATATCAAGTTCAACTTCTGGTGAAACAGAAACAGATGCAAACGAAGTATGTCTCCTTTTATTAGAATCAAATGGTGAAATTCTTACTAATCTATGAACACCAATTTCATTTTTAAGATACCCATAAGCGAATTCTCCTTTAATAAGAATTGAGCAATTTTTTATACCAGCTTCTTCGCCATCTAAGAAATCTAGAAATTCAGCCTTAAAACTATTAATTTCAGAATATCGAAAATACATTCGGGACAACATGCTAGCCCAATCTTGTGCCTCTGTCCCACCAGCACCAGAATTAATTGATAGAATAGCATTCTTATTATCATCTCTACCTGAAAGCATTACTTTAACCTCGAAAGCTTCAATTGATTTCTTTAAATCTAATAATGATTCTTCAATTTCCTTACTTGTAGAATCGTCAACTTCTTCATCTTTATATAATTCGCTAATTTCTTTTAACTCTCTCAAATCATTCTCAAGAGATCTAAATAAATCTAATTTCTTATTAATTTGTGAAATATCCTTTAAAACTAGCTGAGCAGCTTGTTGATTCGACCAAAAATCATTCTTTTCAGATTTAGAAATTAAATCTTTTAGTTTAATTTCCAAGCTTTTAAGGTCAAAGATAGCCTCGTATAACTTCAATTTTCTTTGTAAGCAATTTTAAGGTTTGTATAAATTCAATCATTTTTCAACTCGATAATTAATGTTATATTAAACTTAACATTTTATTATCTCAAGGGAGTAAATTTTGAAAAATTATGTTTTAACACCAGGTCCAGTACCAGTTCCAGAATTTGTCATGCTTGAAATGGCAAAGCCTATTATACATCATAGAACTGAAGAGTTTGAAGAAATTTTTTCAAAGGCAACTCAGGGCCTTAAAAAAGTTTTTATGACAAAAGAAGAAGTCTTAATCCTAGCTTCATCGGGTACGGGTGCTATGGATGCAGCGATATGTAACACTCTGAGTAAAGGTGATAAAGCTTTAGTTGTTAATGGTGGAAAATTTGGAGAAAGATGGTTAAAGATTTGTAAAGCATATGGAGTTGATACAGAGGAGATTAAGGTTGAATGGGGAAAGTCAGTTGACCCATCTCTGATTAAAGAAATTATTAAAAAAGATTCGTCTATCAAAGCTATTCTTGTTCAAGCAAGTGAGACTTCCACTGGAGCCGAACATCCTATAAAAGAAATAGCTAAACTAACTAAAAACAGAGACGACATAATCCTAATTGTTGATGGAATTACAGCTGTAGGAGCGTTCCCTGTTGAGTTTGACAAATGGGGAATAGATATTCTAATCGGAGGCTCACAAAAAGCATTTATGATGCCTCCAGGACTTGCTTTTATTGTTCTCAGTGAGAAGGCATGGGAATTTAACAAGAAATCAAATCTTCCAAAATTTTATCTAGATTTAAATCAAGCGCATAAAAATAGTCTAAAAAAGACCTCCCCGTGGACTCCTGCTGTTACTCTCGTAATTGGACTTAATGCTGTTCTAGAATATTTCAATAAAATTGGTCTAGATAATCTATTTAAGAGACATTCAATCTTATCACAGGCTACAACAGAAGGTTTCGAAGCAATAGGACTTGAAAATTTTGCTAAGGGCTGCACTAGTACGGCTCTTTCAGTAATTAAAGCACCTAAGGATATTGATGCAAATTTAATCGTAAAAGGTTTAAAGGAAAAATATGGGATGATAGTTGCTGGAGGTCAAGACCAAGCAAAAGGTAAGATTTTCCGTATAACACATATGGGATACGTAGATAAGGGTGATATTATTGCAGTCGTTGCCGGTGTTGAGGGGATATTGTGTGAATTAGGCTACAACTTCAAGTCTGGGGCTGGAGTTGCAAGAACTACACAGATTTTAGACAAACTTTAAGACTATATAATTTTTTTAAGCGTTGTAAGTTTATTTTCTAATATGCAATCCAGAAGAACCAAGTTAACCATCGCCTCAGCAATAGGAACAGCACGAGGACATAGACATGGATCATGTCTACCTTTAACTTGAAGATTTTTCACTTTACCTTTACTGTTTATAGATTTCTGAATTTGAGAAATTGACGAAGTAGGCTTTAAAGCAAACCTCAAGACAACATCGTTCCCATTTGTAATACCACCAAGAATCCCACCAGCATTATTACTATTGAATTTAACTTTACCCTTTGACTTGCCAACCATAATATCATTAACCTCAGACCCCCTCATGGAACCAATGGAAAAACCCAAACCAATTTCAAAGCCCCTAACACCTCCAATTCCCATTATTGCGGATGCCAACCTTGCATCAAATTTTTCAAATACTGGTGAACCAAGACCGGCTGGAACACCTAATGACCTAACTTCTATGATGCCACCTATAGAATCTCCCTGCTTTCTAACTTTATCTATCAAGTCACCCATATCTTTAAGTTTAGACTTGTCAGGAATCCTCAACGGATTTTTTTCAATATAATTTACATCAATCTTCTCACACTTTAGGTTTCCAATCTGAGAAACAAAACCGAAAGTTTTAATTTTCATGGTTTTTAAAATTTTTTTTGCTATTGCGCCTGCTGCTACTCTCCCAACTGTTTCGCGATTTGATGACCTACCGCCTCCCCTATAATCACGAATACCATATTTTTCATCATAGCTAAGATCTGCATGTCCCGGTCTATATATGTCTTTAAAATTTTCGTAAGACTTAGATATCGCATCTGCGTTTGGAATCAACATCGAGATTGGGGTCCCCGTAGTTGTTCCATTAAAAATGCCTGACAATATTTCCACCTTGTCAGACTCTTTTCTTTGAGTTGTATATTTGCTCTGACCTGGCTTTCTTCTATCAAGTTCTAACTGAATATCTTTATTAGAAATTTTAAGTCCAGCTGGGCATCCATCAACAACAACACCCAAAGCCTTACCGTGAGATTCTCCCCATGTAGTAATTTTAAAAATATTGCCAAATGAATTTCCCGACATTTAAATGATTTTATATTCAAATTCACATAATGCAATTTGAAAAGGCTCTTAAATGATAAGCATTGCGTCCCCATAGCTATAAAAATTGAATTTTTCTTTTATAGCAAAATCATAACACAACCTTGTTAACTCGTTGCCCAAAAAAGTGGATACTAATATCAACAACGTGGACTTAGGTAAATGAAAATTTGTAAGCAAAGCATCTGTTGATTTAAATTCAAAGCCTTCATTAATAAAAATATCTGTTTCAAACCAATCATTAGATTGTTCCTCAATAAGACTAAATGCCTCGAGTGCTCTTAAAGTAGTAGTCCCAACAGTTAGAACTCTACCCTTACTGTTTCTTACTCTACTTATTTTCTTTAAAAGTTTTGGATTTATAAAGAACTTCTCTTTGTGCATTTCATGGTTACTCACTTCTTTAACTTTAATTGGCAGAAAAGTCCCTATTCCAACATGAAGAGTTAGAAATTCGGTACTAATCTTTTTGATATCAATTTTGTTTAATAAATCTTTAGTGAAATGTAGTCCTGCAGTAGGAGCAGCTATAGAGCCTAACGCTTTAGCGTAAACTGTTTGATAATCTTCAAAATCCATTGAATCTGGTTCTCTATTGAGATATGGGGGTATTGGCATCATCCCATACTTATCAATAAATATTTGAGACTTATCACTAAAAGTAATCATCCACTCTTTTGTATTAGAGTCTTTAAAAAGGTAACAACTTAGTCCTCCATCAAGGATAAAGCTTCTCTCTTTTGGCTTTCTGGTAAGAACTTTCCAAGTATTATCCTCTACTTCTTCAACCAAGAGTATTCTTTGCTCTTTACCATCTTGATCTGACAAGATTAAGGAAACAGGATTTACCTTTGTATCATTAAAGATAAATAAGTCTTTTTCGGAAAAGTAATTAAATATCTTATCAAAACTTGTAGCAGTTATTCTTCCGGATTCTTTTTCTACCACTAATAGCCTGGAGGTTCCCCTCGGCTTCCTAGGTCTATCCGCAATTAATTGGCTAGGCAGATTAAAATCATATCTAGATAGATTCATTTATTTTTAAGTTTATCAAGTATAAGTCTTAATGAATTGAGTTTAATAAATCCTGTTGCGTCTTTTTGATTATAAAGATTATCTTCTTCAAATGTAGCAAGATTGTTATTATATAATGAAAACCTAGATTTTCTTCCTGTAACTACAACGTTCCCTTTGAAAATCTTCAATCTAACATCACCAGATATATTTTTTTGCGATTGCTTAACTAATGCCATTACGGTTTCCATTTCAGGTGAAAACCAGAAACCATTATAAATCAGCTGTGAAATCTTAGGTACTAAAGAATCACGAATATGCATAACTTCTCTATCCATAGTTAGAGACTCAATTGCACGGTGAGCTATATTTAAGATTGTCCCTCCAGGTGTTTCATAAACACCTCTGGATTTCATTCCTACAAAACGATTCTCAACAATATCAACAACTCCAACTCCATTAATACCACCTATTTTATTAAGCTTTTCTAAAAGATTAACCGGAGAGAGTCTTTTATTATCAATAGCGACTGGAATACCATCCTTAAAAGTAATTATCATACTTATAGCTTTATTGGGGGTCTTTTCAAGTACCTTTACAGACTCGTACATTTCAGTAGGGGGCTCGGTCCAAGGATCCTCCAGCACCCCACCTTCATAACTAATATGATAGATATTTCTATCGCAACTATAGGGCTTAGCTTTTGTAACAGGAACTAGGATCTTGTTTTTTCTTGCATAGCGAATACAATCTTCTCTGGATTTAAGGTCCCAGATTCTCCATGGTGCAATGATCTCAATATCTGGACTTAGAGCATTAAAAGAAAGTTCAAATCTAATTTGATCATTTCCTTTTCCAGTAGAGCCATGAGAAACAGCAAAAGATTTTTCTTTTTTTGCTATCTCAATTTGTCTTTTTGCAATTAATGGTCTAGCTATTGAAGTTCCGAGTAAATAATTTCCTTCATAAACAGAGCTTGCCTGTATCATTGGAAATATATAATCTTTAACAAATTCATTCCTAAGGTTCTCTACATACACCTTTTTAGCACCTACTTCTTTGGCCCTCTTTGCAATACCTTTCAGGTCTTCCCCTTGACCAAGGTCTGCTATATAAGCAATAATGTCGGCATTATAATTTTCTTTTAGCCAATGAAGTATAATGGAAGTGTCGAGGCCTCCTGAGTATGCTAGAACTATTGATCTCTTTTTCATAAAATTAAAGCTTTGTTATTCCTTCGTAATCAAACAAATAAAATGAGGCCTTTTTAGTCTCATAAAATTTTTCTAATGAATATCCTATATATTCCAATTTCTCCAAGTTCTCACCGGCATACTCCGTTTCTTTCTTTTCATCCGAGAACTCACAAATTAATTTTAAGTCTTCTGGCATTTTAACGTCAGCAGTGGGCTGCGTAGTAAATACAATCTCTAAGTCTTTGTCTATTTCCTTATCAGGTGGCAATGTAAAACCAATTGACAGGTTAGAAGATACAAGCTCTATAATATAAAGCTTTAAAGTTGACGAAGTTCCACCCTCAGGTGCACCGCTAACTGTTAGAGTATACGTAAAATGAGGCAGCTTATTTTCTACTATTGATAATCTCAATCTATCATAGTCCTCATTTACCACAAGACATCCAATATTTAACATTTCATACTCCTCCTAGGATAGTATTATTTTATCTAATTGTTTTAATAATACTAATCTGATTATTCATTCTTGAACCATCTCTTCTGTAAGAAAAAAAAGAATCCTCACAGGAAGTACAATTAGTCAGTAATTCTACATTAGAAACTCCGAGTTTATTAATAACTTTTTTATTTATGTTAGCCAAATTCAAAAAAGACCTACCATCTATTGTAGAAAAATCTTCCTTTGATAAAACAAACTTATTATCAAATCTAGTCATCATCGATCTTCCAACTTCGTAGCAACATTTTCCAATTGATGGTCCTATTGAACAGAGTATATCGTCAGCCGAGCATTGATACTTCATGAGGATCTTTCTTATGACATTTTCAATAATTTTACTATAGGTACCTCTCCATCCAGAATGAACAGCAGCTACGAAAGATGCCTTTCTTGAGGTCAACAAAATTGGAACACAATCTGCAGTTTTAACACCAACAAACAAGTTTTTCTTAGTTGTTAAAATAGCATCACCCTCAAGTTCAGAATCAAGAGAGGATATATTGTCAATATTGACCACGGCGTCTCCATGTACCTGATTTAAGAAGAACACCTTTTCATTATTAGGAACGATAAAATCCTTTCTTCCAAAAAAATGTTCTATATTCTGATTAGCACTCAAGATATTCGACTTTACATATTTTTCTCTCATTAAGTTAAGGCCTCGATAAACCTATTAAAATCACCTGGGACTTCAGAATCTATTTTCACCTTGTCCCCATTCTTGGGATGTATAAATTCAATCGACTTAGCATGAAGCAAATGTCTACAAGCTATCTTTTTTAATTTGGGGTCCAGGTTGCCTCCAAACCCTTTTCCATAAAGCTTATCTCCAACTATGGGGTGTCCAATTAAATCTAGGTGTACTCGAATTTGGTGTGTTCTTCCAGTTAAAGGAGAAGCTTCTATTAAAGAGAAATTGCCAAATACATTCTTAACTTTCCATTTTGTTTCAGCATTCCTTGGTGATCTTGAATTGTTAGAAATCTTAACTCTATTATTCTTATCTCTTCCAATTTCAAAACTAATTATACCTTCCTCAGTTTTTGGAGTTCCATATACAATTGCTAAGTAGGTTTTCTTGACTATTCTTTCTTTGAATTGGTTCGACAATCTAGTGTGAGCATAATCGTTCTTTGCTACTATCATTACCCCGGAAGTTTCTTTGTCTAATCTATGAACAATACCAGGTCTCAGAATCCCTCCGATACCAGAGAGATTTTTACAATGAAACAACAAAGCATTTACTAAAGTTGGAGTATTTATACCTGCACCGGTATGAACAGGGACCATAGGAGGCTTGTCTACAACGGCAAGATAGTCATCTTCTAAGAAAAAATTTAAGGGCAAATTAACAGGCTCTAGGGATGAATCCACAACTTTCGGAAAAGATATTGAAACTCTATCATTTAGCTTTAATTTATATGAAGCTTTAGTTGTTAAGCCATTACAGAGGGCAAATTCGTCTTTTATAAGCTTTGATATATATGAACGAGATTTATCAGGAAAATTATCGACTAAAAATTTATCTAGCCTTTGCTCAACATCCTTTATTTCAATTTCTGATTGCCAAATTTTATTATCCATTTTATTCTTAATTATGTTCATAATGTTATACTTAGTAAATATTATAGGAAAATTATATTGGGTATGAGTAAAAACAAAAGAATCGAGCTTAGGTTTGGTCTTACAGCTCCTGGCTCTATGTGGAACCTTTTATATGAGGGAATGGAACAGAATATTAATCTAAGGACAACTTTCAAAGGTAGGGATGAGGAAAGCATAGATGCTTTAGTTAAATTTGGTGAAATCTTAAAAAAAAAGAAAGATTATGATATAAATATCACTGAAAATGGGATAGAAATAAACAAAGAACTGCCAATTAACGACTTTAAGAGTGGTGAAAAATGGACAGACTTAATGACAAAATTGAAAGAAGAAATTACTAAAATTATTTAAACTAGAATCTCGCCGGAGTTTACAACTTTCATCTGACCCCCAACATCTAAAACCAATTCTCCATTCTTATTTACGTCTGACATTGTTCCAGATATTTTCTTTCCATTGCTAACAATAGATATTTCTTTTCCTGAATCATCCCACCTAGATTTCCAAAAATCTAAAATCTTATTATAGTTCCTGATTTTGAACTCTTTTGTCCATTTAAAATAAAAGCTAAGAAAGCTCACTATCAAATCTTCCCTTTGAGTAACATTTCCACTCTCTAGTAAAATACTTGTCGGCTCTAAGCGGTATTTGTAATCATCTTTATGAAAATCATCTGAAGTACAATTAACATTAATACCAACGCCAACAATAATGGATCTTGCTACATTGTTTTTAAATGAGGCTTCTGACAATATTCCTGAGATTTTTTTTGCACCTACAAGAACATCGTTAGGCCATTTAACTTGAGACTTAATGTTTAATTCCTCCAAAGCCTCTACTAGTGAATTGGCGGACAAAATGGAAATTAGACCAAGATTGTCCTTATCTTTTGGATAGTCTAAAATTATAGACATGGATATATTCTTTTCTGCAAAAGACTTCCATTCTCTATTGTCTCTTCCTCTTCCTTTCGTTTGACTGCTTGCTATTACAACTGTTGAATCGGCGGGTCTATCTAATGATTGAGCATAAGAATTCGTGGAATCAATTTTATCAAGAACAATAACCCTCTTTATGGCTGAACAAAGTATCTCGTTACCTGATATCTTCTCTCTTAAATTCCGTAGCACTTACAATCCCAACCTGTTAACATCTTTATAATCTCTAACAATTAAGGCTATTAGGCTAAGTGCAACAGCTCCGCATATTAACGAAGAACCTCCATAACTAAACATCAACAATGGAATTCCTACTACTGGGAAGAGTCCTATTGTCATAGATACATTAATTAACAAATGGAAAAAGAAATAGGAGCTTAAACCAAAGAGTAGAACCTGTAAAAAGTTATCTTTTATCTTATTTAAAAACAACAAAGAATAGATTACTAAGAACGAATAGAGACTAATTAGAAAGACAGATCCTAGGAACCCCGTTTGTTCCGCCCAAACAGAAAAGGCAAAATCGGTATGTTTCTCGGGCAAAAATTTAAGTTTTCCTTGAGAACTATTACCTAAGCCTTTGCCTGTCAACTTACCAGACCCTATAGCAACCTTAGATTGAATTATATTGTAACCATAGCCAGATGGGTCATTTTCAGGAGATACAAAACTAATAATTCTTTCTTTTTGATAATCCTTAAGCGCATAGTTCCATATTGGAACAGATAAGGCTAGAATTAAAATACTTATAACAATTAGCGCTTTCTTGTTATAAGAAAAGCTTATAATTACTGTTAAAGAGATTATTAGTAGCATCAATGCAGAACCAAGATCTGGTTGAAACATTATTAGAATGAAAGGAACAAGGAAGAATACAGTCCCTATGGAATATTTTACTAGATAGGACTTAGAGTAAGCACCTAATTCTGAATAAAATTTAGCAATCACAAATATAAACGAGATCTTAACTAGCTCAGATGGTTGAAAAGACATAAAATTACCAATTTTAATCCAGCTTTTAGCACCGGATATTTCTTGGCCGAACATTAGTACGAAAATAAGTAATAGTATTGAGAAAACATAAAATGGAATGGACATATTCTTAATTGTTTGAAGTCTAAGTCTAGTAATAATGATAAAAATCAATACTGACACTACTATCCAAACAAACTGTTTAAAGGAGTAGGAACTAAAGAAAGAATTATCTTTAATAAAAATAAGATTAATAAAGCCAGAAAACATAATCAAAAAACCTACAATAAGAATCTTAGCTTCGGGACTTCTAATTAAACGTATCAATTAATTGCACCAGGTCTAATTAGATAGTTTTTTTTGTAGTAATTAACAATATTCTTAATTATGGGTCCACCCGACCTTCCCCCAGATACTCCATTTTCTACAAAAATAGTAATAACAATCTTGGGGTCTTCAAATGGATAGTAAGAGGTGTACCACCCATGATTCTTAAATTCGCCTACATTATAGTCTGTAGAACTTTTAGAAATTACTTGAGCAGTTCCAGTCTTGCCCGCTAATTTTCCGTCGCTTCGTGCATGAAAACCAGTTCCATTTCTGTCATTAACAACTCCTAACAGCCCCTTTTGGATTAGAGAAAGATTTTTCTTGCTGATTGCTAAAGTCCTATTGTCTTTCTCCTCACGGGAAACAATCTTAAGATCAGGATATGCGCCATTAGATGCGATTATAGAAGTCATTATAGAGGCCTGAACTGTGTTAACAGTTAAGTAGCCCTGACCAATTGCAACATTAACCATATCACCTTTGTACCATTTTCCTTTTAAATATTTGGAAATAAAGTCCGCAGAAGGTATCACGCCACGATTTTGAGAAAAGGGTAAAG
>Ga0209252_1000343_pt1 | contig 37260 bp, 32 predicted proteins | sample SaaInlV_135m_DNA_3_FD_184673 | JGI IMG/M metagenome (GOLD analysis project Ga0209252, IMG submission 184673) | Marine microbial communities from expanding oxygen minimum zones in the Saanich Inlet - Saanich Inlet SI074_LV_100m_DNA (SPAdes) (version 2) | ecosystem: Environmental > Aquatic >... | reverse complement strand
TAATGCAGTTTCAAAAGTGCCTGTAACAATGTATGAAACCACAAAAGTATCCGTGCTACCAATTAACCGCCATATTACAGTTTTTACTAAAGTTTTTTTTACAATTTTTCTCACAACCTAAATATAACAATTATCTAAACCTTATTCTCCCTTTATAGAGGACTATGTTGGTGTATAGTACTGGACGATTATAACTCTGTATTAAAGCAGTTTTGGGATTGGATATTTTAATTATCATTATATTTTACTAAATTGTTTAAAAAAAATTATGAAAAAAACAATATTATTATGCTTAATTACTTCATTATTAAATTCAATTGCGGTTTTATGGGAATGGTATTTAGGATTCATTGAATATGGTTTTTCTGGCGATTTTCAATATGATTTTAAAATGGTGATTGGTATAATTTTTTCATTATCATTATCAATTTTTTTTATTAAACTTTATCTAAAACAAAAATAATGAGCGATAAAAACATAAATGATATTCTTTCTATTGAAGATGACGTTAATCAATCAACATCTAAAAAATCTTCTCAATTTAATTTCATAAACTACACAAATGAAAGAAATGCCTTTTGGTTGAAATTCTACCCTACATCAAGAACTTTATATAAAATTTTTGAAGTAATTAATATTATTGCGTTAATAATTCTTGTTATACTTTTAATTTTTGTTTTTACTTCTGATTTTGGAGTTGTTGGCATCCCGATTGTTATAGCAACTGCATTTTCCGTAATTTCATTTTTTTTATTCAAAGAAATGTTGTTGTTTCAAGTTGATAAGAACTTTTTGATTTATAAACAATCTGAAAAATATTTACAGTAATTAACCCTTAATAGCTTTATCTAAACTTAACTACAACTGCACCATTTAATAGTATGTGGTTTTTATATAGTACTGGTCTTTTATAGCTGGTTATTATAGCTTGTCTTGGATTGGGTATTTTTAGAATCATTATATTTAGATTATGGATATATACTTATTAGCTTTATTTCTTTTTATTGTCATTGGATGGCAATTTCTTAGGACATATTTGGTTGACACTAAAAAGATAGTGATACCAAAATGGTTTGATTTTTCAATAACCTTAATAATTGTTTTGTTGACAATTTATATTGTTTATGATACCTTCTTAGTTATAAGTTCTTAAAAAAATAAATCATAGTTTAAGAGCTTTATCTAACTCCTTATCTGAATAATCAGTCAATCTATCTATTATTTCTCTTTTTCTTCATCACTTGCTTTGTCCCACTCCTCTTTTTCTTCTTAATTTATTATAATCTATAAGGTAGTTTACCCTTAAAGAAAATTGATGTTCAACAGGTATTTCAAATAATTCTTTTAAACTTTCGTAGTAGTTTATGCCTGATTTATTATCTCTATTAAAAATTTGATTTTTATATTGAACTGTTAAAGTACTTCCTGGTGAGAACCACCATTCATAATTTAATTCTAAATTCCAGAGATTAAAATTAGTATTGGGATCATAGTCAAGTAAATCATAATCAATAATTGATCTTTTACCATTCTCAAGTAAGTTATATAGAATTTCATCAAATTTAGCTGAACTCCAAAAATTTCGAAATTTTAGAGATAAAAATTTTGAGGGATTTATGTTGTACTCAAAATCTATATTGTTTTCTATTGATTTAATTTTTCTTTTTCCAAAATAAATATTATTATTTTTCTTTTTTAAAAATCCAACATCATCAAAAACATTCTCATTCTGAGTAGAAATATTTAATGTGATTTGGTTAGAGATTCTGTATTTTGCTGAAAGCATTATAGAATTTGAATGTTTATTTTCATCAAATTGTTTATTGTTAAACTCATTGTTTTCATATTCAAATCCGTATGAAAAAATATTATTTGTATTTGTTTTTAAGCCAAATTTTATTCCAAAATTTTCTGGATCTATAACATATCTATCCCTAACTCTTGGCTCAAAAAAATCTTTTTCACTTCCCGCATATTCAAAATCAAGCTCTAACTCAATTAAATTCTGAAGGGTAAAATTATTTCCAAATCTAAATCCACCGCCAGTTCTATCAAATTCATTAAATCTATATCTTTCATTTATAGATAAGTAGCTATTGTATGATCTAAAAAAACGATTCTCTTTCAATATTTGATAATTTAACGTAACATTAAATCTTTGTAAATTATTAAACTTTGATAACCCTAATTCATTTTGATTATAATATCTATCCATACCGCCCCACATTAGAGTGTATTTGAATTTTCCTTTCAGCTCTCTGAAAGTTAAAGTAGCTCTAAATCCTTTCTTTTCTGATAACCTAGGAGCATAACTTTGAAAAAATTTTGAATTAAAGTTATATTTTCTCCTTTTATCATAAATATCAAATACTATTGCAGAGCTATTTGCATTAGGACCTGAAGATCTGTTAACATTAGTGTTTAAAAAACTTATAGAAGAAAAGTCGTTCAAAAATTGTTGACTTAAAGAAATTACATTATAGTTTGTTAATGGGCTGATTTCAACTTTTCTAGTAGAATTATCATTAGTGTTTTTAATGTAAGCAAAAGCTTTAGCAGTTACAGCATTTAAAAAGCCAATACTTAACTTACCATCTGTCGTTCCAGTTACTTTCAATGAGTTAATTAAGTCCGGTTTTTCATCATAACTTAAAATTTCTTCATCATCATTCAGATAATCATTTTCATTAAAATTGATTTCTTGACCAATCCTTCTACTGTAAAAAAAAGGTCCACCAGATCTGGGCCCTCTTCCATCAGCTTTTTTAAATAAATCTGCTCCTTCTGTAAAAAAAGCTCTTTTTTCAGAAAATTGTTGCTCAAATGGGGATAAATTCAATTCTCTATCATCAAATGAAACTTGTCCAAAATCAGGAATTAAAGTTAAGTCTAATGTAAAGCTATTAGATAGCCCATATTTTAAGTCTAAGCCAGCTGAATATGATGAGCTTGGCTTTAAACTTTTTTGAATGTTTACTGCAGATTGTAAATAAGGATAAAAGAATAATCTTACCGGTGGATCAATATTTTGAATATTTTTGACTAACCCCATTGACTCTTCGTATGATTCATTTTTTAAATCTACAGGATTCCACATATACTCCTCCTTTAATTCGCCCGAAAGATCTCTTCCGAAATTAATTCCCCAATCCTGTATTTGTTTTTTTGGAAAACGTATAGCACTGTATGGAATTATCATTTCTGCAGTCCAACCATCATCATTTATGTGATATTTACTATCAAAGACAGTGTCATAATTTGTGCTGTTGCTATCCCATCCCCCGTCAGCGTATAGGTCGGATAATGCTCCAGAAGTTGTCACCAAAAACGTGAAGTGACTTTGTTTATCATCGTTAGTATCTAGAGAAACCCAAAATCCTTCAGCATCAAATCCAGTAATTACATCTCTTTTGCTAAATTGCTTCCTAATTTCTTTTGGATTTGGATGTTTAAAATCAGCAGCCAAATAAACGGCTTTATCATCATATCCAAAGTATACAAACGATTCATAACCTTTAGGTATCTTCTTTCCAAATCTAGTAGTAGGCTTGAATATTTCAAAATTACTGGCAGGTTTAATTTTCTGCCATTCTTTTTCGTTTAATTTTCCATCAATTAGGGGAGGTGTACTAAATCTATATGCTTCAATGTTTTTTCTCTCTTGAGAATAAGAATTAAAACAGAATGAAAGGAATATTATAAGCAGAATTAGCTTTTTCATCGCGACAATTTACAATAATTTTAAAAGAAGAAGATATACCTATGGTTTAGGTTTATTTTCTATTAAACTAAAAACTTTTTGAATTAATGGAGCATTATAAGACCCCAACCACCCTTTACTATAATTTACAGAAAATGATATATCATACTTTGGTGAATAAACTACTTGAGTCCCCCAAAAACCACTATGAGTAAAAAACTTCATACCCTCCAATTCAATTTCCCATATCCCTAAACTATAATCCATCAATGCTGGAGTTTGATATTTATATTTTTTTAACATTTCTTGTAATGTAGATTCTTTATTGAAAACTTTATTATTAAACAATAAATAAAAGAATTTGGATAAATCTTTGGCAGTAGAAATTAACCCGCCACCTCCAAAATAATCTAAACTAGGATCTATGTTATAAGCGTCTTTACCGTTTCTAAAATATTGATGAACCCTTCTATCAGTTCGGTCATCTTCAAACCAAGTATCATTAATATTTAATTTTTCAAATTTTAAAAGTATTTTCACAGAGCTGTCCAAACTTAATCCAGTTATATTTTCAATTATACCACCAAGAATAACATATCCGGTGTCAGAATATTTAAATTGATTTCCTGGTGATCCAATTGGATTTCCCCATTCTATACAAGCACTTATTTGTTCTGTTCTAGTCCATTTATACGATGGATTCTCAAATACTTTATTAAAAAAATTTGAATGATTCGTATGATCATATAATCCCGAAGAATGATTTAGTAAATTTCTAACTGTAATTATTTCAGGATTATAGTTTCCTTTAATTAAAATATTATAATGCTCCTTAGAAATATACTTTGAGATAGGATCATCTATATTAATTTTATCTTCCTCCCAAAGACGAAGAATTGTTGCTGCAACAAAAGTTTTTGTGACACTAGCAATTCTAAACTGATCAAACTTATCTAGAAGATTATTTTTTGAAATATCGTTTATGCCAAAACTTTTTGACCAATCTAAATCGCTAGTTTCTGAATAAATATTTGCTATTATTCCAGGCTGAGAGGGATCAATATTTTTCTCAATTAATTTGTCAAGATCATTATAAACAGAATTTGTGTTTTGAGAAAATAATAAAAGAGGAATAAACAGTAATAGTAGAATTAGTTTTCTCACAACCTAAATATAAGAATTGCTGAATTAAAAGAAGAAGATATGCCTATGGTTTAGGATTAAGTAATCTGTCTGCAACACTCATTGAAACTGTTTGATTGTTTATATTAAAACTATCAACGTGACCCATTACTTTTTTATCATCTGAAACAAAATGACAGTGAATAAATGAATCGTGATGGGTAAATATAGTTTTATGTTTTCTTGAGAAAAATCCCACTATATAGCCATCAATATTTTCATAAGTAAAATTCTTTAATCCTTCGTGAGCTTCTTTAGGAGAAGATACTATACTGCCAGCAGGTAAATTAACACTGTGGATATTTAAATTCTTCCACTTCCCTTTTAAAATAAAAACAAAAGGAATTTCAATTTTGCTAAACTTTTGGTCAATATATTTTTCTAATGAAGAAAGGTTGTTAACATTAGAAGGTAATGGAACTTTTTCTAAATTTTTTTCAGTAGCATATACAAAAAAGGGCGATTTTGCAGCTTCTACCTTATTAACATATAATTTTTCATTTGAATTAATTCCTGAAATATATGTTGTTCCATCAAAAACTAACACTTCTCCTTTTAGATTCTCTAATGGGCCTAAACCATAGGTTCCCTTCAATGAAATAGTGTCAGTTGAAATCAAGCCATCCATCTTCCCCTTCCACATTACATCGCTCATTAAGCCAATAATTTTTACATTATTCATTTCCTTTGAATGCTCACAAGAATTAAAACAGAATGAAAGGAATATTATAAGTAGAATTAGTTTTTTCATAATTTAAATATAAGAATTGCTGAATTAAAAGAAGAAGATATGCCTTCTATGGTTTAGTTATAATGAATTAACAAATAATTTTAATTCTTTGATATCAATATTTTTTTTAATGATAATTCCATCTGGATTAATTAAGAAATTTTGAGGAACTGCTTTAACACCATATCTATCAGAAATTTCATCCCAACCCTTAACATTTGATATATTTATCCAAGTTAGGTTGTTTTTTGATATAGAATTTTCCCAGCTTTTTCGATTAACATCTACTGAAACACCTAAAATTTCAAAATTATCTTTATTTGCATTTCTATAAATTTCTAGCATTGAAGGAAATTTTTGTATACAAGGAGCACACCAAGAAGCCCAAAAATCAAGCAAGACATACTTCCTTTTAAAGTCATTTAGAGATATTAATTCTCCATCTTTTGTTTTTGATGAAAAATTAGGAGCTATACTCCCTTTTTTTATGTTAGTAATTTTATCGTATAATTTATTCAAATAATCAAAGTAAATAGACTGCTTAGAATAATTAGAAAATCGATTTATAATTATATCCATAGTATCTTTAGGAATATCAAATATTTGAAATTGGTAATATGCGGTAAATACGGAAACAATTTTATTTGGATTATTTAGCATTATTTCCATCCCTGTTTTTTTTTCAAAAAAATCATCTTGAGAATATTTCCTAAAAAAAATATCTTCTTCAGAAAAAGATTCAACTTCAAATGATGAAAGTGAACTTAAATCGCCTTTTATTTCAGTATCACTAGTATCGCTAAAAAAGGGAATTTTTAGTGTATCGTTAATAGCAAGAGTATACAAATAAGATGGTGCTTTATTTAATGTAAAATTAAAATTACCTGACATTGAAAAAAAGGAATCTATTACAATAGGTTCATTAGACTCCAAATCTAATTTTAGCAATTTAAGTGTGCTTTTTTTAAGACCTTTAATATTTCCAAAAACCTTAACCGTATTGTTATTATTTTCACAAGAATTAAAACAGAATGAAAGGAATATTATAAGTAGAATTAGTTTTCTCACAACCTAAATATAAGAATTATCTAAACCTTGTTAATCTACTCCCTTTATAGAGGACTATGTGGTTGTATAGTACTGGTCTTTTGTAGCTGGTTATTATAGCTTGTCTTGGATTAGGTATTTTTAATATCATTATATTTATTTTATGAAATGGTTAATACTATTATTTGTTCCTTTTATCTCATTTAGTCAAATTATTGTAGATAAGAAATTAGGAGAAATTGATATTAGAAATATTAATGATAAGTATATAACAGTAGAACTTGACCAAATAATACCAGCTTCACATTTACTTTCTACATCTGAATATAAAAAAGTAGTTATTAGAATAGGTAGAAAAAAGAAATGGAATGTATATGATAATGGAGTTTTAATTAGTTTATCAGATAAAACAGATGTTCTTAATTTCTTCTCTAAATATGGTTATCAGTTAGCAACTTCAGATACTGAAAGTACACCTGTAAATTATGGAAATGGAATAATTGGTGCAGTCCATCAAAATACATTAACCCTTATGAAAGTTAACCAGTAATCTTTTTATCCAATTCCTTATCTGAATAGTCAGTTAATCTATCTATAATTTCTATTTGAAAGTTTCTTGGTTCTTCTTTAATTTCTTCAGTGTGTTTTAATCTTGGAACTACATAAGTAAGTCCTATTTGAATAAGTTTTAACTTCTCATTTTGAGTCATTGAAGCTATATCTATAGAAGACATAGCATCCATTACTACTTGACTTAATCTCTCTTTTATTTCTGAAGTCAGCTTGTTGGGACTTCCTTTAGGTCTTGGCATATTATTGTATATTTTATTATTTATATTAGGGATATGGACTGGTATTATAAATTTTTAAATTGGTTTAAAGATAAATATGGTTATGAAATATGGGATAAAAAATTTGAAGGGGAAGAAGGTAAATGGTCTATTGGGGAAATGCTTTTTATATTCATCCCACTTGCAATAATATATATAACTTTTGATGATGAAATAAACTCAATTTTTAATTCTATTAAAACATTCATTCTTGGTTATTTCTAAATAATCTTTACGTAAACATCTGCCCGCAAGGGCACTTTATCTAAATAATCTTCTGCATACCTCATTTAAAAAAGATGTTACTCTTTTTATATGAAGAACCCTCCATCAGTATCAAGGCAGAAAACCTATTCAATCGGTGTCTATTACTACTGACACAGGAAAAACTGCTGTGCTTACCCACTTACACACTCTATCCGAGTTTATAACGTTGAACCCTATTGGGAAACTAAAGGTTCTTTGTAGAAAATATCTTGGTTTTCTAACGTCTTAATGAGTTCTATGTCCCAAGTTTAAACTCATATAATTATATAACGTAAAGTGGATAGTGATTTTGTATTTTTAAGAGATAGTCCTTAGCTCAGATATGTTGGAACAACATTCTTTGTGAAAACTTATAAAAGTCGAAAAGAACATAATGTCTGTCAAATGTCTGTCAGTTTTAGTAAATTTAATGTGTTCTTTGAGATTATTATTGTCAATTAAGTAAGTCCTTTTAGAAGGCTTTCACGAATGGTTAGCCAAGGTGAGAGCAAACCTTAACTACGCTGAAAAGAAAAAACCTCCGATTTCTCGAAGGTTTAGAATGTGTAGTGTAGCGACTCTGTTGCTCCCCCTCAAGGACTCGAACCTTGGACCCTCTGATTAACAGTCAGATGCTCTAACCAACTGAGCTAAGGAGGAATTTGCTTTGAAGCGAGGGCAAATATAAATTATATTTCTTTCTAGTCAAATTAATTAATTAAATAAAAATTTATACAAATCATTCCCATTTGCAAAAAGAACTAATCCCATTAGTAAAAAGAATCCTGCTATTTGTGCATACTCCATAAACTTATCATTTGGCTTTCTCCCTGAAACAACTTCATAACACAAAAACATAACATGACCCCCATCGAGTGCAGGAATAGGGAGCATATTCATAAAGGCTAGTATTAAAGATAGAAAAGCAGTGTTTCTCCAAAAAATTTCCCAATCCCATGTTGCTGGAAAAAGTCCTCCAATTGCTCCAAATCCTCCAAGCTGTGAAACTCCTTCTTTAGTAAAAATTAGTTTCATTTGTGATACATAACTAGTAAGAGTGTAAATTCCAAAATCATAACCTTGGGAAATACTTTCTAAAAAGTTAAATTCTAATTTTTTTGGCTGAATACTCAAGTTTTTAAAAGTTATTCCTATAGAATTGTCTTGTCTTAACCCTGAGTTTAATACAATATCATACCCATTCCTAATTACTCCAATTGAAATTGAATCAACGTCATTAGATTGAACAAATTCCTGAAAAGCTATTGGAGTTATAACTTTTTGATTGTTTATACTTTTTATCTCATCTCCCTTTAATAAACCAGAAAGTTCAGCTGGGGAATTTGGAACAACAGAATCAATTACAGCCAACCATAAAGGGATAAAAGGAAATACATTTGATTTAAACTCCTTTATAATTTCAACACCTGCATCTTGTGGAAAATTAATAACGTCTCTTTTCCCATTAGAACGAATAACAGTAAATGTTTCCGGCCCATTTAATAATAATGCATTAAGCTTATTTAAATCTTCTATTTTTTCTCCATCTAATTCTATAACATTATCGCCATCTTGAAATCCAATTGATTCCATGTATTCAGAAACTTCCCAACCATCCGGAATTGATTCTGAAGGGAGAATTGTTTTTCCCCAAACAAACATAATCATCATATAAATTCCGAAACCCAATATAATATTTACAGTAACTCCGCCTAACATAATAATCAGTCTTTGCCATGCAGGCTTAGATCTAAATTCCCAAGGCTCTGGCTCTTTATTCAAGTGTTCTGTGTCCATACTTTCATCTATCATTCCGGCAATTTTCACATACCCCCCTAGAGGTAGAACACCAATCCCATATTCTGTTTCACCAATTTTTTTCTTATATAATGAAAAAGGCCAATCAAAAAATAAGTAGAATTTTTCCACTTTTGTTTTAAATAATTTAGCTGGAATAAAGTGCCCTAATTCATGCAGAACAACTAGAATAGCTAAACTTAAGATTAACTGAAAAGCTTTTATCAAAAAAATACTCATATATAAATTATTTAGGAATCCAAAAATACGTTTTTTATGTTATTATAAAAGTTTTTTAACCTCTCTTTATAAATGAATTAAAACGATTTCCATCCTTGAGAAATAATTGGAACTTTTTCTTCTGATTTAGTTACAAGATTTATTCCATTTTTAGAATCGGTTATATAACCAATAACTGTTAGATCATTACTTTTTTTTATTTTCTCGTAATCTTTTTGGTTTATAGTAAATAATAGCTCGTAATCCTCCCCGCCACTTAATGCAATTGTAGTTGAATGTAATTTAAATTCATCACATGCCGATTTTAACTCTTCACTTAACGGTATTTTTTCTTCATATATATCACATCCAATATCTGAATTTTTGCATATATGCATAATTTCTGAAGAAAGTCCATCGCTTATATCAATCATTGAGGTTGGTATAACCTTATTCTTATCAAAAAAATCAATAATATCTTTTCGTGCCTCTGGCTTTAATTGTCTTTTTAATAAATATGTGTAATCCGATAAATCTGGTTGATTAGCTGGATTTACTTTGAATACTTCATTTTCTCTTTTTAAAACCTGCAACCCCATATAGGCACTTCCAATATCTCCTGAAACAACTATTAAATCATTAATTTTTGCTCCATTTCTTTTGACTATAGCTTTTGACTTTGCTTTTCCAATTGCAGTAATACTAATAATTAACCCCTTTGTTGAGCTTGTTGTATCTCCTCCCACTAAATCAACTTTATAAAATTTACATGCTGTTTTAATTCCTAAGTAAAGTTCTTCTAAAGATTCTAGATTAAACCTATTAGAGACTGCTATACTAACGGTAATTTGAGTACAGATCCCATTCATAGAATATATATCTGAAAGATTTGAGACAACAGCCTTATATCCTAAATGTTTTAACGGCATATAGGCTAAATCAAAGTGCACTCCTTCAACCATCATATCTGTTGAAACTAATACTTGATTATCATTAAAATCAATAACTGCTGCATCATCACCAACTCCAAGTATTGTAGATTCATTAGAATTAATAAAGTCTTTAGTTAATTGATTGATTACTTCGAATTCTCCTAAATCAGTTAATTTTGTTGAACTTTTTGTTTTACTATCTTTTTTCACAAGTTTTAATTTTTTTCAAATATATATTAAATGGCATTATTATTGAATTATTATATGAAGTGATTAATAATAAAAACTTGGTGTAATAAAATATCAAAGAGTTATATTTGCAATATATATATATTAATATAAATGATCAAAGTTTCAGAACAAGCAAAATCAGAAGTAACCAAATTAATGGAAGCTGATGGCTATAACATCTCAATAGATTATGTTAGAGTAGGCGTTAAAAGTGGAGGGTGTTCAGGCTTATCATATGATCTAAATTTTGATAACTCTATTAATAATGAAGACAAAGTTTATGAAGATAATGGGGTTAAAATCATCGTTGATAATAAAAGTTTTTTGTACTTAATTGGTACTACTTTAGAATTTTCAGGAGGATTAAATGGCAAAGGGTTTGTTTTTAATAATCCTAATGCCAATAGGACTTGTGGTTGTGGGGAAAGTTTCTCATTATAAAAACATAATATGGCATATACGGAAGAAGAGCTAAAAAAAGAGTTAGAAACTAAAGAATATGAATATGGATTTGTTACTGATATAGAATCTGACACTTTTCCCATTGGATTGAATGAAGGAATTGTTGAAGCGATCTCAAAAAAGAAAGAGGAGCCTCAATGGATGACTGATTGGCGATTAAAAGCATTTAAAGCTTGGAAGGAAATGAAAGAGCCTAAATGGGCAAATGTTAAATATTCTAAGCCAGATTTTCAAAAAATATCCTATTATTCTGCTCCAAAAGGGAAAGACAAATACAATAGTTTAGATGAAGTTGATCCTGAGCTTTTGAAAACATTTGAAAAACTAGGAATCTCAATAAATGAACAAAAAAAACTAGCAGGTGTAGCGGTAGATATTGTTATGGATTCTGTTTCAGTTGCAACCACTTTTAAAGAAACTCTTTCAAAAAAAGGAATTCTCTTTTGTTCTATTTCAGAAGCTATTAAAGACCATCCTGATCTTGTTAAAAAGTATATCGGAAGTGTAGTCCCGCAAAAAGACAATTTTTATGCCGCTTTAAATTCTGCTGTTTTTTCAGATGGATCATTTTGTTATATTCCTAAAGGCATTAGATGTCCAATGGAGCTTTCAACTTACTTTAGAATTAATCAAGCTGGAACAGGTCAATTTGAAAGAACTCTAGTAATCGCCGATAAAGACAGTTATGTTAGTTATTTGGAAGGCTGTACCGCCCCTTCAAGAGACGAAAATCAATTACATGCTGCAGTTGTAGAGCTTGTAGCTTTAGATGGAGCTGAAATAAAATATTCTACGGTTCAAAATTGGTTTCCTGGAAATAAAAATGGAAAAGGTGGAGTTTTTAATTTTGTTACTAAAAGAGGAATTTGTCATACAAATTCTAAAATATCTTGGACCCAGGTCGAGACTGGTTCGGCAATAACTTGGAAATACCCATCGTGTATTTTGAAAGGAGATAATAGTATTGGTGAATTTTATTCAATTGCCGTTACTAACAATTATCAACAAGCTGATACAGGAACAAAAATGATTCATTTAGGGAAAAATACTAAAAGTACTATCATTTCTAAAGGAATTTCTGCAGGAAAATCTCAAAACAGCTATAGAGGATTGGTTCAAATCAACTCAAGGGCTGAAAATGCCAGAAACTTTTCACAATGTGATTCCTTATTAATGGGAAATAAATGTGGGGCTCATACTTTCCCTTACATTGAAGCAAAAAACAAAACTGCTATTGTGGAACATGAAGCCTCAACTAGTAAAATAGGGGAAGATCAAATATTTTACTGTAACCAACGAGGAATTGACACTGAAAAAGCTATAGCACTGATCGTTAATGGATTCAGTAAAGAAGTATTAAACAAGCTTCCTATGGAATTTGCAGTTGAAGCTCAAAAATTATTAGAAATTTCCCTAGAGGGATCAGTCGGATAAATCAAAAAAATTTTACAAACTATGTTAACTATTGATAATTTGCATGTAAGCGTTGAAGGGAAGCCCATCTTAAATGGTATTAATCTAAATGTAAGAGCTGGGGAGATACATGCCATCATGGGCCCTAATGGATCTGGAAAAAGCACACTTTCTTTAGCAATTGCAGGAAATGAAGACTATGAAATTACAAAGGGTGATATTATATATAAGAATGAAAATATAATTGAATTAGCTGCTGAAGAAAGGGCTCATAAAGGAATTTTCATGTCTTTTCAATACCCTATTGTAATTCCCGGCATCACTGTTACAAACTTTATAAAAACAGCTATTAACGCTAACTTAAGAGCAAGAAATGAAGATGAAATGCCCGCCAATAAAATGCTTAAAAAAATTAGAGAAAAAGCTGAACTTCTAGAAATAAATTCTCAATTTCTTTCCAGATCTTTAAACGAAGGGTTTTCAGGAGGTGAGAAAAAAAGAAATGAAATTTTTCAAATGGCAATGCTAGAGCCTAGCCTATCAATATTAGATGAAACAGATTCTGGGTTAGATATTGATGCTCTTAAAATTGTTGCCAACGGAGTTAATAAATTAAAAAATAAAAATAATGCCGTAATTCTAATTACTCATTATCAAAGACTATTAGATTATATAGTTCCTGATTATGTTCATGTGCTTCACGAAGGAAAAATAGTGAAATCTGGAGGAAAAGAACTTGCTCACGAATTAGAGGAAAAAGGGTACGATTGGATAAAATAAATAATAATTGAGATGCCATTAGCCGATAAATTAGTTTCATCATTCTTAGCATTTGAGCTTGATATAAATTTTCAATCTCCTGTTCATAATATCCGAACCAATGCGATTAAAAATTTTGAAAAATTAGGATTTCCAAGTAAAAAATTAGAAGACTGGAAATACACTTCTTTAAATAAGGTGCTTAAAGAAGATTATACTCTTTTTTCTAAAAAAAAGAATGTATTAGATTTTAAAAATGTTAAAGATTTTTTCTTAGATAATACTGAGAGTTATAAAATTGTTTTTGTAGACGGATTTTATGATCCATTTTTATCTCAAACTAGTCATGACGGTATAGATATTTGTATAATGTCCGCAGCTTTAACAAAATCCAAATATTCTTCAATTATTAAAAAATATTTTAATACATCAGTTGATAAAAATGAATCTTTCTCACAGTTAAACACCGCTTTTTCAAAAGAAGGCGCTTATGTTCACATTCCTAAGAATATTATTTTAGAAAAGCCCATTGAAATAATTCATTTTGCAACTGGAAATGAATCGGCGCTAATGCTACAGCCTAGAAATTTAATTGTTATTGAAGAAAGTTCGCAAGCAGAAATTATAGAAAGTCATCAAAGTTTAACTGAAAATCCTATTTTTACTAATTCAGTAACCGAAATTTTTGTTGCAAAAAATGCCCATCTAGATTATTATAAACTTCAAAATGATCGACTTTCATCCTCTCTTATTGATAATACTTATATTTCTCAAAAAAGAGATAGCAATGCAAAAATACACACTTTTTCTTTTGGTGGAAAGTTGATAAGAAATAATCTGAATTACTTTCAAAAAGGATCCTACATTAATTCCACAATGAAAGGTATTACTATAATAGATGATAATCAGTTAGTCGATCATCACACTTTAGTTAACCATACTCTTCCAAATTGTGAAAGTCATCAGGATTATAAAGGTGTCTTTTCCGGAAATTCAACTGGAGTTTTTAATGGAAAAATTATTGTAGATAAAATCGCTCAAAAAACAAATGCTTTCCAACAAAATAATAACATATTACTAAACGATAAATCAACTATAAACTCTAAACCTCAATTGGAAATTTTTGCTGATGATGTAAAATGCTCTCATGGGTGCACAATTGGTCAGCTAGATCAAGATGCTTTATTTTATCTAAGAGCTAGAGGGATTCCAAAAAAGGAAGCGGAAGCATTACTTACTTATGCCTTTGCAAATAACGTTTTAGAAAGTGTTAATATTCCTAGTTTAAAATCTAAAATTAAAAAAATTATTGCCAATAAGTTAAACGTAAAATTAGGATTTGATCTATAGCTATGAGGTTTGACATAAACAAAATAAGGGATGAATTTCCAATACTTAAAAGAAAAGTAAATGGTTATCCTTTTGTTTATTTAGATAATGCTGCAACTAGCCAAAAGCCAAAAGCTGTTATTGATTCTATTGTTAACTACTATAGTAATTACAACTCCAATATTCATAGAGGAATTCATACAGTAAGCCAAGAAGCTACGGATGCTTATGAAAATGCTAGACACATAATTCAAACCCATTTTAATATTAAACATTCTCATGAGATTATCTTTACTTCTGGCACAACTCATTCTATTAACTTAGTAGCTAATGGATTTGAAAATCTCTTAAATCACGAAGATGAAATTCTAATTTCAGGACTTGAGCATCATTCAAATATTGTTCCTTGGCAAATGATGTGTCAAAAAAATAAAGCTCAAATCAAAGTCATTCCAATGAATGAAAATGGGGAATTAAATTTTTCTATTTTTGAAAAATTATTATCTAAAAAAACTAAACTTGTTTTTGTAACTCATATTTCCAATGCATTAGGAACCATAAATCCTATCAAGGAAATAATTCAAAAAGCTCATGAAGTTGGTGCTGTTGTTTTAGTAGACGGCGCACAAGCCTGTTCTCATTTTAAAACAGATCTACAAGAATTAAATGCAGATTTTTATACAACATCAGCCCATAAATTATGTGGTCCAACAGGAATCGGGATGCTTTATGGGAAGGAAGAATGGTTAAAAAAAATGCCTCCCTATCAAGGTGGTGGAGAAATGATTTCTAATGTGACTTTTGAAAAAACAACCTATGCCGAACTTCCTCATAAATTTGAAGCGGGCACTCCAAATATAGTTGGAGCTATAGGTTTTGGTGAAGCGATTAATTATTTAAATAAAATTGGATTTGATAATATTAAAAATCATGAATCAAATCTTTTAAAATATGCAACAAAGAAGCTTAAAATGATTCCCAATATCAAAATTTATGGTGATTATATAGACAAAACATCTGTAATTTCATTTAATATCGGAGAAATTCACTCCTATGATATTGGAGCTATCTTAGATAAATTTGGAATAGCTGTAAGAACTGGTCAACATTGTGCTCAACCTATTATGGATTACTTTAAAATTTCTGGTACAGTGAGAGTTTCTTTCTCATTCTATAACACAATAGAAGAGATAGATTATCTACATAAATCTTTACTAAGAGCTGTTTCTATGTTGAGCTAATTTGTATCTTTGATTTACAAGTTTGCTCTATGACAATAAAAGAAATTCAAAATGAAATTGTTGAAGAATTTTCTCTTTTTGAAGATTGGAAGCAACGATACGAATATATAATTGAACTTGGAAAATCTATTGAGTTAATTAATCCTAACTATAAAACTGATTCCAACTTAATTAAAGGCTGTCAAAGTAAATTATGGCTTCATGCTGAACTATCTAGAGGAAAAATTATTTATACTGCCGACAGCGAAGGTATTATAACAAAAGGAATAGCTGCTATTTTAATTAGAGCTTTTTCAAATCAAGCCCCGTTAGATATTATAAATTCTGACGTAAAATTTATTGATGAAATAGGCCTAAAAGAACACTTGTCACCTACAAGAGCAAATGGGTTAATTTCAATGATAAGACAATTAAAATATTATGCATTAGCATTTAGCAAAAAGGAATAAAAATAAACTAAAAATGGATCCAAACGAATTAGGCGAAAAAATAGTTAGAGTATTAAAAACAATATATGATCCTGAAATTCCAGTTGATATATACGAGTTGGGATTAATATATGATGTTTTTGTAAACGAAGATAGCCATGTTAAAGTACTTATGACTTTAACAACACCCAATTGTCCAGTTGCAGAAACACTTCCATTAGAAGTTGAAGATAAAGTAAGGTCAATAGAAGAAGTTGTGGAAGCAAAAGTCGAACTAACATTTGATCCTCCTTGGACAAAAGATTTAATGAGTGAAGAAGCCAAACTAGAGCTAGGGTTTTTATAATGAGTAAAGAAATAATTAACAGAGTAGCTAATAGCAAGCTTGAAACAATTGATTTGGAGTCTTTTATTGTAACTAATGAGAGAATAACTTTTGATTTAAAAAATTGGCTTAAAAATGACTTAGTGTTAATTGAAAAAGATTTTAGAGAAAAAGCACAAAATCATGAATGGGAACAATACCAAAATAAAATCATTTCGATAGTTTGCTCCAATGATGCAATCATCCCTGATTGGGCTTTTATATTAGTTAGTTCATTTTTAAAAAAATATAATATTAAACATATTATCGGATCCTTAGATTTACTTGAAAATATACTAATTAATGATGCCATTAATAATTATGATTTTTCTAATTATAAAAATAAGGCAGTTATAATTAAAGGTTGTTCTGATAAATTTATACCTAAATCTTCTTATTCCGCTCTAATTGAAAAATTACAATCTATCTCAAAAAGCATCATGTTTGGAGAAGCCTGCTCAGCTGTTCCTATTTATAAAAAACCTAAAAATTAATTTTGAATTTTAAATTTATACATATTTTTTTATTTCTGTTTATAAGCAGCTTATTATTCTCACAAACTGAGTTAGACAGCATACAAACTCCTGTGAAATGGAAAAAATCTGGAACTGCTCTATTTTTAGCTAATCAGTCAAGTTTTAGCAACTGGACATCTGGAGGTCAAAGTAGCATTTCGGGTACAATAAAAATCAATTATAATTTTAATTATTATAAAAAAGGATGGGCATGGGATACAAAAGTGATTAGTGCTTTTGGACTTAATAAAATAGGTGGAAGTGAATTTCTGAAAAAAACTGATGATAGAATAGAAGTGTATTCGGTTCTTGGAAAAAAATTCAATAATAATCTAATTGGTAATTGGAGTTATTCTAGTTTCTTTAATTTTCAAACTCAATATGCAAAGGGATATCGATTTGGAAAGGATACTAATGGAAATACTAATCGAACCGAAAAATCAAGATTTTTTTCCCCAGCTACTACACAACTTGGTGTTGGTTTGTATTGGAAAAAAAGTAAAGACCTTTGGGTTAACGTGGCGCCAATGACGGGTAAATTGATCTTAGTTAATAGAATTTTTACTGATAATTTAAATAATTCTGAAACTTATTTTGGTGTAAAAAAAGGAGGCAATAGCCGATTTGAATTAGGTGCTTCTATTAGATCTTTTTATAAAGCTGAAATTTACAAAAACATTACTTTAGAAAATAGATTGAGTTTATATTCAGATTATCTGGATAAACCTAAGAATATTGATTTAGACTGTACTTTTAATATTGTTATGAAAGTAAACAAATCTGTGTCAACTAACCTTATTTTTCAATTTATTTATGACGATAATGACATTAAAAGAATTCAAATAAGAGAAGTTCTTGGAATTGGATTAAATATCGATTTAAGTAATATCAGGATATAAAAAAGCATTGTAAGGAAATCTTGTTATATGTATTTTTCTTACTTCTTTATAAAAATTCGTTTTTAATTCCCTTATGTCTTTCTTATCTAAAGCCGAAATAAAAAAAGCGTTATGATTATACTTCTTGAATAAATTAGATTTAAGTCCACTTAAACTTTTATCTTCATACTCCAGATCATCTTTGTCTTTAAGGTTGTCGTTTATATATTTATCTGTCTTATTGAATACCATAATTATAGGCTTCTCCCCAGACCCTATTTCGTTTAATATTATGTCAACTGAATTTATATGGTCCTCATAATTTGGGTGCGAAATATCAACAACATGAATTAACAAATCTGCTTCAGTTATTTCAGTTAGAGTACTTTTAAAAGAATCTATTAACTGTGTTGGTAATTTTCTAATAAACCCTACTGTATCAGTTAATAGAAAAGGCATGTTTTCAATTACCACTTTTCTAACTGTTGTATCTAATGTGGCAAATAATTTATCTTCGACAAATACTTTTGCTTTAGAAACAGAATTCATTAAGGTTGATTTTCCAACATTAGTATAGCCAACCAATGCCACTCTAACTAAAGATCCTCTGTTTCCTCTTTGTGTAGACATTTGCTTGTCAATAACAATTAATTTATTTTTCAATAAATTAATCTTGTTTCTCACTATCCTCCTGTCAGTTTCTATTTCTGTTTCTCCTGGACCTCGCATTCCTATTCCCCCTTTTTGTCTCTCTAAGTGTGTCCACAATCCTTTTAATCTAGGTAAAATGTATTGATATTGCGCAAGTTCTACTTGATTTCTAGCATAACTAGTTTGGGCTCTTCGGGCAAAGATATCCAATATCAAGCCTGTTCTATCAACAATTTTACATTTAAGAAATTTTTCAATATTTAACTGTTGAGCTGGCGTTAACTCATCATCAAAAATGACAGAGTTTATTTCATTACTTTTTATAAAGACAGCTAATTCTTCCATTTTCCCTTTACCTAAAAAAGTTTTAGAATCAGGTGAGTCCCTTTTTTGAGTAAAACGTTTTATAACCTCTCCACCTGCTGTAAAAGTTAAAAAATTTAACTCATTTAGATATTCTTCAAGAACAGATTTAGGTTGATTTAATGTAATGATTCCTACTAAGACGGTTCTTTCAAGGCTAACAACTTCTTTTTCTATCATTGTTATTCTGAAGCTTGTTTGTAATACTTTAATTCCAGTTTATTTCCATCAAATTCCGCATAAGAATAGTATGAAATCCAATCTCCAGTATTTATGTATGATGATTCGTTTGAAAGCTTAATATTTAAGGGCAAATGTCTATGTCCAAAAACGAAAAAATCATAATTATCTTGAGTCAATTTTCTCTTAGCATACTTAACTAACCATTCATTGTCTTCTCCTTTATATTCAATATCATCTACTCCAGAAAGCAATTTGTTTTTCATTGAAAAGTATTGTGCCATACTTACTCCAATATCAGGATGAATCCATCTAAAAAAGAATTTAGAAATTGAATTTCTGAACATTTTTTTCATTCTCTTAAATCCTTTATCGCCAGGTCCTAATCCATCTCCATGCCCAATCATAAAGTTTTTATCATTAATTCTGAAATCTTGTGATTTATAAAAAACTTCAATATTTAACTCATTTTCAAAATAACCATTCATCCACATATCATGATTACCAACAAAAAAATAAATTTTAATTCCCGAATCTGATATCTCAGCTAACTTTCCTAGTACTCTTACATATCCTTTAGGGACAACTTTTTTATATTCAAACCAAAAATCAAATAAGTCACCTAATAAAAAAATTGCTTTAGCATCATGCTTTATAGAATCGAGCCACCTTACAAACCTTTTCTCTCTATTCAAGCTGTCTGAATGATTTGGAGCTCCTAGGTGGTTATCAGATGAAAAATAAATTTTTTCACCTTCTTTCAATTCAATATTTAAAAATTTATTGATCTTTTTCATACCATTGTGCAAAAGAAGATTCTGTTTCTTGAAGTTTTAACGAGTGAAGTAATATATTACTAGGAAGCCTATTTTTAATCTTATTAGCAAAATCAATAACGAGTAATTCACAAGTTGGTTGATAGTCGGCCATTATTACTTTATGACCATTGTTTTTAAGTGTAATCGCTAAATCTTTATGAGGAGTATTTTTATTAAATACAGTAGCATGATCAAAAACTTCAACCACTTCCTGGTTAACAATTTTTTTTAAATCTTTAAAATCAATCACCATTCCATACTTCACATCCTCTTTATCATCAATTGGCAAGCCAATAACAGTAACATATAGCTTATAACTATGTCCATGAATATTTCTACAAGCCCCATCATATCCATAAAGAGCATGTCCTGTTTCAAAATTAAATTGTTTAGTTATCCTGATTTTATTCATTTACAAAAAATTTGTCATACAAAAATACACGTTTCATTTACAATACCTTCTCATAACAATAAAAAGGTAGTTCACTTTGTTCTCTAAAATATATATTCTCTAGCTTTTTAAAATCTAAACTTTGATAAAAAATGTTGTTTTGAGGATTTCCGCTGAAAGTATCCAATCTTATAGATTTAAATCCATTTTCTTTAGAAAAATTAAAAGCATATTTCATTAATTTTTTAGCAAAACCTTTACGCTGATAATCAGGGTGAATTGCTAATCTGTGAAGGTAACCGTTTTTTGTATTTGGGGTTAACCACTTGACTTTATAATAAAACTCGTCCATATGATCTGATATTACCAAACAGCCTATAACCTCTTTATTATTTTCAATAACATAAAGCGATTGATTTATCACGTCCTTTTTAAAGGTTTCTAGGTTTGGATAAAATTCATTCCACTGAAAAATATTTTTAGATATCATTAGCTTAGCGCAAGCTTTCGTAATATCTATAATTCTTCTTAAATCATTTGAATTGGCTTTTCTAATCATAATTATGAATGATTCTTAGTCTTTTAATCTAAAACTTCATAAATAACATCACCAGTACTGCCGCTTGGAGAACTGATTCCAAGTAAAGATGCTATTGTAGGCGCAATATCAATAACATCCGTTTTTCTATTAGTAACACCTCTTTTGATTCCTTTGCCATAAAAAATAAGAGGAACATGAGTATCATGATTAAACCTTGTTCCATGAGTAGAACCTTTTCTAGGATAAGTCCAATTTGGCATTAATGTATAAACAATATCACCTGATAAATTTTTATTATACCCATTTCTTAGCAATCTTAAATAGTGATCTTCATTATAATTAAATATATTTTCTGAAGAATATACATTATCAATTCCTGGATAATCCTGCATTTTATCAATTAGTTTCTTTTTTACAACACTTAAATCTAATTTTAACTTATTGATTAGTTCGTGATTTAAAAATAATTGCTCATTTGAATATCCTTCTATTATTTTTTTTGTTCCAAACATCTTTTTTATAGAAGACTCTAAAAACTCTTTCCAATTTTTTATATTAAAATAATTAATAGGAATTTTATTTTCTTTCAGAAATCCTGGGGCATCAGTTGCTCCATGATCTGCAGTTAAGAAAACTGTATACTCTCTTTTACCTATTTCCTCATCCAAGTACATTAATAGCCTTTCTATTTCTTTATCCAATCTAATGTAAGTGTCTTGAATTTCTTTAGAATTTGCCCCAAATCGATGTCCAACGTAATCTGTTGAAGAAAAATCTATCATTAAAAAATCTGTGAAATTATCTACCCCCAACTGCTCTCCTTTAATAGCTTTAATTGCAAAATCAGCAACTAAGGAATTTCCAAATGGAGTAGACGCTAGTATGCTGTATGAAATTTTTCCGCTAGAATTATTAGTAGCTATATCTTTAATTTTATGAGGGAAAATAGGTCTTTCTTCTCCATTAAAAGGAGTTTCATATTCATTATCATCAGAACCACTTTCATTATAAATTGAAATGTCATAATAAGTTTCCCAATCAACAAGATAGTTGTCTATTAATCTGGAATCATTAAAATCATCCACCCACTTGGGCATTGAGTCTAAATAATATGTGCTTGTAATAAACTTTCCTTCTTCTCCCCCCTCATACCAATAGGCGGCATTAGCTGTATGGCCTGAAGATAGTATAGCTCCCCTATCTTTTATCGCTATTCCTATAGTTTTCCCTTTGAAGTTAGTCGCAATTCTATTCTCATCACTTAAAGTAGATGTTAAAAGCCATCTAGGAGATTTTTTTCCTCCATTCCCGGTAGCTCCTATAGTCTTATATCGATTATCCTCAACGCAATAAATAGATTTTTTAAAATTTTTGTTATACCAACTATTGCCAATGATTCCATGAACACTTGGGTAAGTTCCTGTCGCAACAGTTGTATGTCCAGGTCCTGTAGATGTCTGAGCATATCCATAATGATTGTTTTTAGCAATAAATCCTTTATTTATAAGCTGTTTAAATCCCTTGTTTGAATAGTGATTCCAAAACTTAGTTAAGTATTGGTACTTCATTTGGTCAACCACAATCCCTACAACCAATTTTGGGTTTTCAGCCAAAGAATCATCCTTAATATTTCCTTTATCATTAGAAACTCTTACTATATAGACGATAACCAGCAATACAAATCCTAAAATCAATATGCTTCCAAAAATCTTTTTACTCATGTTTTTAAAATTACTAATTTGAAATTAACTAAGCATTAAATTATTTAAGTACTTTAAAATATTGTAACAAATCATTGTTGTTTCCAACTAAAATTCCTTGTTCTTCTTTTAAATTAATGGGAATTACTTTTTTTGCATCGCTCGGGGCATAAAATCCTGTATCTATTCTAGTATTACTGTAAAAAGTACCATCACCATTCCCTATTAACAATAAACCATTTCCAGCATCGTTTTTTGGGGTTTCTATTTCAGATGTAAATAAATTTCCGACTATTAAAATATCCTTAATTCCGTCCTTGTTATAATCATTTATTAATATATCATTAATTGAAGAAAGCTGAGCCTGATATGGTAAGTCAATGGAATTAAAATTGCCCTTATTATTTAAAAGCACAGAGCTTTTAAATGAATTAGCATGCAGTTTTAAAGAATTTTCCAAATTAACTTCTCCATAAACATTTTTAATATCTAATGAGGCAAATAAATCATATTTTTTGATTTTACTTTTTAATTCTGGCACTTGCTGAGAAGAACAAGAAAATCCTCTTAAAGGAAATTGTATGCCATAATTATAATATGCTAAAACAATATCTTTAGATCCGTTATCGTCAAAATCATCATAAAACACTTCAAAAGGCTCCTCTTTAGAAGCTTTATACTTATAATTTTCACCTAAGTTTCCTAAAACTATATCTTCATAACCATCACCATTTAAATCAGAAGCTTCTATTGAATACCACCATCCATAAACTTCATCACAATCATTTTTTAACTTTTGCTTTCTTAACTCTCCATTTTCATTTTTAATTAATGTTAAAGGCATCCATTCTCCAACTACAAAAAGGTCCATGTCTCCATCATTATCAAAATCAGACCATACGGCATCTGTTATTAAACCCAAATTTTTAAAACTTTCACTTTTATCAATGTATTTTACAAACTTTCCATTATCATTAACTAGAATATAGCTGGAAGCTGGCTCTGGGTAATGCCATGGGATCATTCTTGAGCCAATGAATAAATCTAAATCGCCATCATTATCAAAATCATATGGTTTTACTGTTGATCCTGATTCAAAAATATTTGGCAATAATGCTCTATTAAAATTAAAATTACCTTTCCCGTCATTTACATATAACCTGTCTAAGTATGTACTAGAATTAGGGGCAAATTCGTTCCCTCCGCTAACCACATATAAGTCCATGTCTCCATCATTATCAGAATCAAAAAAAACAGCATCCACATCTTCTAATACTCTATGAGAATCCCAGGGTTGATTATTTGAAAGAATAAAATCTCCTTGTATTGTTTGTAGAAATAATTGTGATAATTTTCCTGAAGCACTTCCAATATATACATCTTCTAAATTATCATTGTTCACATCTGCAACTGCAATGGCAGGGCCAAATTGTGAAAGTTTATGTGGAAGCAAAATTTGTTTTTTATAATCATCAAATACATTTTCAATATGAATATATTTCAGTTTAGAACCATCTTCCTTAAAAAACAAATTTTTGTCTAAAGAAATATTATTATTCGTTCTAATGGCTGAAGATGAAGAAACAGTTAATTGTTGATTGTTTTTAATATTAAAAAATTTTGATTTTGAATTATCCGGCCAAGTAACAAAAAGACTATCGGTAATAGTGTTTTTGCCTAACCCGAAATGGACAATATCTTCACTAGTTGAATAAATCCCCCTTACATTGGAAGTTTCAAAAAACTGAAATTCATTATTAGAATAAATACTTACTTTAGTCCCTAATAAAGGAATATTATTTTCATTTTTTAAAACAACTCTTAGGTAATTATTATTAATAGATTCTATTGAATTGTTCTTGTATAAAAAAGTTTTTTCATTTACATTATTAACTACAATTTCCAAATCTCCATCATTATCTAAATCAGCATATGCGGCTCCATTTGAAAAAGAAGGTTGGTCTAATCCCCACTCTTTTGTCTCATTCTTAAAATCTAAGTCACCATAATTTTTATATAAATAATTTTTAAGCTTTACACTTGGCACAATTTCTAATGCTTCTTCTAATGGCAAAATATCCCATATATCTATATCTCCTTCATTTGGATTTTGTTTAACATAATTGTCTGCAATTTTTAAAACAAATTCTCCTAATTTTTTATCAGCATCAGTATTTCTAATATCTCTTAAAAGTCCATTTGTTACATAAATATCTTTAAGTCCGTCATTATCAAAGTCTGCAATTAAATTTGCCCAACTCCAATCCGTGGAAGAAGTATTGGTAAATTGTGCAACATCACTAAAAGTATCATCTCCATTATTAATTTGTAGCGTGTTAAACATATACTGAAAGTGCCCTCCATCTTTAACTACTTTCCAAAAAGTTGATGGATTCATCCCGCTCATATTGGATTTTGATCGAAAATTATCCTCAGCTGTCATGTCTACCACCATCACATCCAATAGACCATCGTTATTAATGTCTGAAGCGTCTACTCCCATGCTATAAAAAGAAGTATGTTTTAAAGACTTTTCTGTGTTATATGTAAATGTTCCGTCTCCATTGTTATAATAAAAGAAATCAGGAGCATCAAAATCATTGGCAACATACAAATCAGTAAAGCCATCCTTATTAAAATCGGAAGCTACTACCGCGTTTGGAAATCCAGTTCTATATAGTCCAGCTTTTTTTGTCACATCTACAAAATGATTTTCTCCAGTATTTTCAAATAGTTGAAGAGAATATTCTGGCAAAGTTAAATCAGCACCGAAAAACTTTGAATAACTTCCTGGATTAGGAGGCTGGTTTAATAGATATAAATCTAATAGTCCATCATTATTATAATCAAAGAAAACTGAATGTCGAGTTCGAGCTGAAATATCTACTCCCCATTCTTTTGCAGATTCTTTAAAAATAAAATTTCCATTATTAATATAAAGCTTGTTTCTTCTTAATTCTGGTTCGTCATCATAAAGCTCTTTACTAATATAAATATCTACAAGTCCGTCATTATTAACATCAGCAATGGAAACGCCTGAGGACCACGAGCCATCATCAAATATTCCCGAATCTTCTGTTAAATCTAAAAATTTTAAGTTTCCTTTATTTTGATATATTTTATCTCCTACTAAATTCCCTGCTAAATAAACATCTTGGAATCCATCATTGTCAAAATCTGCTATTCCAACTCCAGCTCCTCCATAATAATTTGCGTATAAAAGAATATTATGATCCTTCTGATCTTGAATTTGATTATTAAAGTGTATTCCTGTATAATCAGAACTCATTAACTCAAAAACTTTGTCTTGAGCCATCGTTATGTTACAAAAAACTATAAGTACAACAGTAAGCTTTCCTTTCATAAATAATATAAAAAAAGGGGGAATTAAATTCCCCCTTAAATATATAAAAACAAAAACTATTTTCTTATTTATCCCACCAAACTCTCGTAGTAAATTCATTAGGTCCTTGTCTTGCAATTGCTGCAGCAAAATTTTCAGCATTTGTAGACTCTTCACCTGGTGGATAAATTAATCGTCTTGGAATAGTTCCTCCTGTAACATTTCCTGGGTCATTAGTAGGAATTAATACTGGGAATCCAGTTCTTCTCCAGTTAGAAAATGCCTCGTACTCATTAAATAAAGTAGAAGCCCAGTATTGCTCACCGATCATTTGAAGACCTTTAGCCGCATCATAAGGCTTAGCCGCCAAATAAGTAGCCACCTGAGCATCTGAAATAGCTGCTGCATTTGTATAAAGACCACTTAACATTTGCATTGCAGCTTTCACTCCATTGTCATAGTGTGTTGCTGCAGATCCTGATGTCCAACCTCTTTGTACAGCTTCAGCTTTCATGAATTCTACTTCAGCATACGTTTGAAGAACCATAGGAGCATCTGTTCCTGTAATCACAGCTCTATTTGGCTCAGCGTAGATAGAAGTGTCTGAAACAGTTGCTCCAGTACTTCCATTTGGCATACCTATTAGATCAGCAATCGCTGTACTTTTATCCGATCTTCTAGCTGCTAATATTGGCAATCTAGGGTCGTCTAGCATAAAGTCCACAAAAGTCTTACTCATTCTTCCGTTACCATCCGCTTGAAAAACTTCACCATGTCCGTTTTTATTGACTCCTTCCGGACCATCAGTATGTTTAATCATGGCAATATGAGCATTGGAAGTCATCGTTCCAGCTCCAATAGCTTTTACAGCCCAAGCTTTCGATGTAGCTGCATCAACTTTAGATAATCTCATTGCCAGTCTAAGCATCATAGAATTACCCCAAGCTTTCCACTTTGCAGTGTCGCCTTGGAAAATTAAATCTGAAGATCCCATTGTAGTAGAAGAACCTATTTGAGCAACAGCTTCTTCTAATTCTTTAAGAAAATCTGCGTAGATGTCCTTTTGAGCATCGTACTTAGGTTTTAAAATTCCATTTATATAGCCTTGACCTGCTTCACTATAAGGAATATCCCCATGAAGGTCACTTAATCTAGAGTAAATAAATACTCTTAAGATTCGTGTCATCCCCATTTCAGATCCACTATTACCTTCAGCAGTTAATTGAGCTTTAATGTCTTCAATTTCCTTAACAGCAGATGGGTAATAACGATCCCATAAAGAAGTAGCGTATCCAGTATTTCTAAAATATCTGTCTCCTGACCAGTAACCGGCAGTTGATGATAAATGTTGAATCATTACTGATTGGTAGATCAAACTGGCTCTCCAGTTTTCGTATCTACCACCAGATGTTCGCAATATTACAGATGCAAATTTATTACCTACATCAATTTGTGATGCTTTTGCAGGGTTTACGTTCATTTCCTCAAATCCTTTATCAAACTCACATGAGGAAAAAACTAAACTTAAAGCAAAAATTGTTAATACTATTTTTTTCATAATTATATAAGTTTAAAATTTAAGGTTAAGATTAAGTCCAATTGTTCTTGGAACAGGAAGACCAAACCATTCTAAACCAGCAGAGTTGCCATTATTATAAGCAGACTCAGGGTCTATGTTATCAGTACTATTACTTAAGAAAAATAAATTTCTTCCAATAAGAGAAATAGTAGCTTTATTAATAAATGTCCCTTCCAATTTATCAGATGGCACATTATATCCAATACTTAACTGACGAAGTCTCATATAGTCAGAATCTTGTATAGCTTCTTCAGCAATACTATAAGTTCTTCTATAATAGTCTTCTTGTTGAGCTGTAGGAATAGAAGTAGTAATTGTACTTCCATCTCCCATTACACCTTTAGGAATAAAACCTGCTTCACGACCTCCAGCCGGAACGGTTTTCTTATGATGTCCATTTCTAATTAAGAAAGCATTTGTTCCTGAATAAATTTGACCTCCTGTTTTCCCTTCAAATAAAACAGAAGCATTGAAATCTTTATATCTAACAGAAGATCCTATACCCACTTGAGTTGGAGCAACACCAAATCCTAAGATTTTTCTAGCTCCAATTTTAGGAATTGGAATACCATTTACCATTTCGTGAACTATCGCTCCTGAAGCACTTCTTACATATGAAGAACCGTATAAAGCACCATACTTTTCGCCAACAATGTGAGTTACTCTTAGGTTTCTAGAACGAGGTTCATCCATTGAAATATTTCCTCCAGTATCGTTAGTCGCAACTACTTTACTAGTATTATTAGTATAGTTAAGAGAAACATTCCAAGCAAAGTCATCTGTTTGTATAGGAGTTCCTTTTATAAGTAACTCGATTCCTTTGTTAGATATATTACCAAGATTTGCAAGCGCACTTCCATAACCTGAAGTTGCTGAAGCACTCACCCCAACAATATCTCCTAAAGTTTCGTTGTCATAGTACGTAGCATCTATAGAAAATTTGTTATCAAACATTCTTAAATCCACACCAAATTCCGTTTCATTCTTTTCAAAAGGAGTAATCTCAGAGTTAGGAATCGTTCCACCACTGATGCTTCCTAGTGAAGCTCCTAAGTGACCTTGTCCATAAATTCCATAAGCTAAACTCAAAGCGTATGGGCTATCAGCACCACCTGCTACCTGAGAGTAACCACCTCTTAACTTTAAGAAAGAAACAGTATCTCCAAGATCTAAAGCGTCTGAAAGAACAAGTGAAACACTCGCAGAAGTATATAAATCATTGTTTGGAGATTTTTTATCCTTTAAAGATAAAGTAGAGTACCAGTCATTTCTAGCAGTTAATGTTAAATAAGCATAACCCCCAAACCCAAGTTCAGCAGAACCATAAACCGAGTTGATTTGCTTCTTCCAATAGCTGTAACCACCACCTTGATTTTTAGTGTTTCCAACATTGAGTAAAAACGGTACAATAAAATGTGATCCAGATTTTGATACTGCATCATATTCTTGAACATTAGATCCCATTCCAACGAAAGTCGTTAATGATAGACCATCTGTGAGTTCTAGATTATCTGTTCCTAAAAACACATCAACATCGTATTGTTGGAATGTCCTTTTAGTTTCATTGATAGATCCATTTGGTTGATAAGCTGTTCCCCAAGGAGTAGAATTTGTTCTATGGTGATCATAACGATCCCCTCCAATTCGTCCTCTTAAGTATAAAAAGTCAGTTACATCCCATCTGGCATTTAATGCCCCAATGAATCTTTCTTTTTCAGAAGTGTTAATGTAGTTATAAGCAGCAAACCAAGGATTTTGAGAGTAAGAATTATCACTAATTCTAAATTCTGTAAAATCAGCGTTTCTACCAAGACCCCCTTCTCCAAGCATATCATTTACATCAACTGTAGGAGCAAATAAATTAACAGCAAAATTTCCATTACCAGGTGAATCTGACAGTTGTGGATTGCCTTCCTGATCTTCTAAGATATATTTCATATTCACATCAACAGTTACTTTATCTCCTAATTTTTGTGAACTATTCAATCCAAAAGAATTTCTCTTTAAAGTCGAATTTGGAACAATATCTAAATTATCCATATTAGTCATAGAAAATCTAGTGTTTGAGTTTTCATTTGAAGAGGATACCGCAATTGTGTTGGTATACGTTTCACCTGTTTGGTAAAACTTGCCTAAATTACTTCCCTTATTTGTATAAGGTCTAGGAACACCATCCCATTGAGCTACAAGTGAACCATCCATTTTCGGTCCCCATGCTTGATAAGTATCAATTGCATCTACAACTTTAGAATTGTCTCTACCTTGACCATAAATCTCTTGAGTATCTCTAAGGCTGAAGTTAAGCATATCAAACTGACTAGAGCTATTAAACTCTACACCAATTCCTTCCTGCCCAGATCCATTTTTAGTGTTGATAATAATAACACCATTAGAAGCTCTAGATCCATAAAGTGCAGCAGCAGCTCCACCTTTAAGTACGCTCACTGACTCAATCTCGTCAGGGTTAATACTTGAAATACCGTCACCATAATCAGCACCACCCCATACACCAGCAGAACCTAAATTACTATTATTAATAGTAATCCCGTCTACAACGTATAATGGTTGGTTGTTTCCAGTTAATGAACTCGTACCACGAATCACAACTCGACTTGAACCCTTAGCTCCCATCGCAGATCCAGTCACCATAACTCCGGCAACTTTACCTTGTAAGGCATTAATAGCATTAGTCGATTTGTTAGCGCTTAGTTCCGAACCATCAACTTGTGTGATAGAATAACCTACCGCCTTAACGTTTCTTTTAACGCCAAGTGCAGTTACAACTACTTCTTCCAAAGCATTGTCTGGTTCAAGTGACACGTTTACCGTTGCCGAAGAACCAACTACTACTGATGAAGTAGTGTACCCAACAAAACTAAAAACAAGGGTGTCCCCGCTTGAAGCATTAATTGAATAATTACCATCAAAATCAGTTGAAACCCCATTTTGAGTTCCTTGAACTAAAACAGTAGCGCCAGGTAATGGCACACCATTTTCGTCTGTTACTGTCCCACTAATTGATTGTGCGTGCACCTGGAAACCAAAGGCAAACATCAATAAAAAAGAAGACAGAATTCTTAAAAATTTTGTTTTCATAGATTGTTTTTTTTGTTTAAATCTTTACTAATTTAATAAATTCCTTAACACTTCTTTAACATATTCATTATTTTATGTCAATATTTCGACAAATCTATCATTTTATTCGACAAATCAATACTGTTTTATTTTATAAAATAAGGCTCCTCACCTCATAAACATTTGTATTTGAACATTTTAATTCTAAATAAACGAGCATTCGATGCATTTAGTAAGAATTCTAATTAATAATAGTTAACGACTCTAAATAGTTATAAAAACATAATCTCGTCAACAAATAGCCAGGCATATTCTCCTTCTGCAGGATGGCCTTTAGGCAACTGCTTATTGCTCTTTACCACAAGTTTAAGTTTACTTGATTTGTTTGTTATTGGAACTTTATAAAATTTAGTTAAGTTAGGTGCACCCAAATTTGATGCAGTAAAGTTTTTAGAGTAAATTAATTTTTCTTTTTTTTGACTTATGTCGTAAAGCTCTACGCTTTTAGGAAACATAATATAAGCTCCAAGGGATTCCAATGCATGAATACCAATAGTAGAGTATGATTTGTCTTTTAGATCAATCTCAAGAACTAAATCCCCAGAATTTCTTTCATTGACCCCTTTAACATAGTCCTTGGTTCTAATAAACCCGTTCCAATGACCGTCTCTAAAATTAACATCTCCCACAATACCATCGAATAATTTTTTAGGATTTCTGTATCTGTTATCTGGGTTCGTTTTCAAAACATAATCTTTTAAAATTCCTTCAACTTTCATAAAATCTATAGATCCAATCTTGCTGTCCAACCAACCTTCTTTAAATGCTTTAGACTTTAAGGTTAAAGAACTAGAAATTGAAAATGGTTTAGTATAAACAGCAGATAAAGAGTCAGGATCTTCTCCGTTTAAAGTATATCTTATTGTTGGGTTTCCTAAAGGTTTGTAGAATTCAATTTGTAAGGAGTCCGAGAACATAGTTTGCCCTGAAATTGGTTTTGGTTCAGACAAAGGAACCCCCTTTGCAAAATCACTAACACCAAAATTAAATTTAGCAGTATATGAATTTATAAGTTCTTTTTGCTTTTCATTGCTAATATTGGTATTCCATAAATAAATATTTTTAATGTTACCATCTTGAAATAACGAAACCACACCTTTACTTGTTACATTGTTTTCATTTAAATTTAAACTCTCTACTGAAGCACTGATAGAAGACAGGGCTTTATCTGTAATTTTTGTGTTATTAATCTTTAAGTATTTTAAGTTTTTAAGTGACTTGATTTTATAAATTAATTTATCGTTTAAATTTGTATTACTTAAATCTAACTTAATTAATTGCTCTTTTATTTTCAAAAGAGCCATTAAATGTTTTGAACTCAATTCTTTACCTAAAAACTTTGCTTCAACAAAATTATTTTCATTGCTATTTCTCTCTAACCTGAAGTCTAATTCCATTAACTTTTTTAAATGATTCAAACTAGGAGGTGATACATTTTTCTTTTTTTGAGGCAAAAAAGATATTAAAGTATTTTTATTTTCACTTGAAAGGTTCTCAATTAGTGTAACGTTCTCAAAATCTGATCCAGATTCAATCCATAACTTGATAAGTTGAATTTCTTGATTAGTTAATTGAGAATTCCCTTCTGGAGGCATATGCATTTCATCTTCAATAGGAAGGTTTGGATAATTATACAAATTACTACTAGCGGGCTTAAAAGCTGTTAAAATCTCTCCAGATTCTCCCCCTTTTAAAATCGAGTTTTTGGAATCTAAAATCAACCCGCCTTTCAACTTGTTTTGATTGTGACATTTAACACATTTACTATCTAAAATAGGATGAATTACTTGAGTATATAAATTAATGCTATCTAATTTTACGATTTTAACTTCTTCATTAAATTCGGGGATTTTCAAGTAATCTTTTCCATGGGTAATACTTCCCCCAAAATGACCTGTAATAGAAAGTAAAACAATAGTGAAAGCAAATAAAGGAATGAAATATTTTTCATAATTGCTTTGTTTATGTAGCCATAATAAGACCCCATTAAACAAAGCAGTTGATATTCCTAGCCACATGTGTTTGTCTAAAACAGCTGCTGAGTAATCTCCCCCAAGTGAATGAAAATAACCCAACAAGCAAGAAAACAAGGCAAATACAAAAGAAAACAAAAGACCAAATCTTATTGGAATTGTATAACTGTTTTTAAAGAATTTTTCGAGCAATACCAAACAAAAAGTCAGATATAAGGCGCCAATCGGCAAATGAATAATTACCGGATGAAATTTTCCTAAATAATCTAAGATTTCAAACATTTAAGGAATTATATAGCATATTCTGCGTCTAAAAGTAAGTTTTGATTCGAAGAATCACAAATGGCATAATTAAATCCTTTACGTAAACTATACCCTGCATATTCGCCTTTTTTATTAATAGCAATAAACCCTACTTGTAGATAATCCCAATCTGGGCCTGATTTATGAATTTTAGAAATTCTTTCTACTATCTCTTTACATGCTGCTAAAGGAGTATAACCCTGTCTCATTAATTCAACGACCATAGCGCTTCCTGAAGTTCTAATTACAGCTTCGCCTAATCCAGTAGCAGCGGCAGCACCAATATCATTATCTAAAAATAGTCCCGCACCGATTATAGGCGAATCGCCAACTCTACCATGCATTTTCCACGCTGCTCCACTGGTAGTGCATGCTCCAAATAAATCTGCATTATCATCTATTAATAACATGCTAATGGTGTCGTGATTTTCTAAATTTATAACTGGCTGATAATTGGATTGTTTCTTCCAATTAATCCAATCTAATTTTGAAGCTTCTGTTAAAAGATTTTCTTTTTTAAATCCCTTGGAAACAGCAAAATCAAGAGCTCCTTTTCCTGACAACATCACGTGTGGCGTTTCTTCCATAACTAATCTAGCTACAGAAATTGGGTGTTTAATATTTTGTAAAAAACTTACAGAACCACAATTATTATGTTTGTCCATAATACAAGCATCTAGAGTCACTATCCCCTCTCTATCTGGATATCCGCCAAAACCTACAGATCTAATTTTTGGATCTGCTTCTGGAATTTTGACTCCAGCCTCAATGGCAGAGATTCCAGTTCGACCTTCAATCAAATATTTCCAAGCTTCTTTATTGGCAGGAACTCCATGATTCCAGGTTGAAATTATTTTTGGATAAGTGCCTTCAACATTACTTTCTTTAAGATTTTCACAACTTAATAAAGTTGTGGCTCCAAAACCTCCAAGAATTGATTTTTTAATAAAACTTCTTCTTTTATTCATAAACTAAATTGTTTAAACGCTATTTAATCAATCATTCCTACAGGCCTATTTTCCGTCCCTTTAACTTTGGTTAAATCATCTCCGATTTCATTTCTCTTAATATCCGCTAACTTTTCTATTTTTTTAGCTATTTCAGGAAATTCTTCATATATGTTTTTAGTTTCACTAGGATCTTTAGCCAAATCATATAATTCTTTTTGTTCTAAATCCACGTATTCATATTTAATAGGTATCCCATCGTTTCTTCCCTTTCTTCCATTTAACGTTCGATATCGATGAGGAAAATACATTTTCCAATCTCCATATCTTACCGCATGTAAGCTGTTAACATGATAATAAAAAAAGAGGGCTTCGTGAGGAGAGTTCTTTGTTTTATTAATCAATACTTCCCAAATATTTTTCCCATCTATTTTATTTTCAGACAAACTAGAGTTAGTAACACTAGCAAAAGTAGGCAGCCAATCAATTCCCATCAAAGGAGTTGAAATAACAGTATTTGGTTTTATTTCATTTGGATACCAAACAATGCAAGGCACTCGTTGCCCGCCTTCCCATGTTGTTCCTTTTCCTTCTTTGTAGATTCCGGTTGAGCCTGCATGTTCACCATATGAAAGCCACGGACCATTATCAGATGTAAAAACAACTATTGTGTTTTTGTCTAAATCATTATCCTTTAGTGCTTTCATTATTAATCCTAAAGAATGGTCAATTTCTTCAATAACATCTGTGTAAAGCCCATGATCTGACCTTCCCTTAAACTTTGATGAAGCAAATAGCGGAACATGAGGCTGAGGATGTGCTAAATATAAAAAGAATGGAGTGTTTTTATTTTGTTCAATAAAAGAAATACTTTTTCTGGTCAGTTCCATCGTTAAATCAGACTGATCAGTAAGTACTTCTACTGGTTTATCATAATCATAAAGCATTAAGTCCGGATAACTATCAGGATATTCTGCATGAAATGGCCACATGTCGTTTGAGTATAATATTCCGAAAAAATCGTCAAACCCATGATTTGTTGGTAAAAACTTTTTATTATCCCCTAGATGCCATTTTCCATAAATTGCGGTATTATATCCGTTTTGCTTAAACATTTCTGACATTAAAAATTCACTTGGATTAATTCCTTTTTTTGAATTGGGGCCAAGGGCTCCACTAAACCCTATTCTGTTAGGATAACTTCCAGTAAGGATTGAAGCTCTAGATGCGGAACAAACTGCTTGAGTTGAATAATAAGAATTAAGTAGCGCTCCTTGAGTCGCCATTAAATCCAAGTTAGGTGTTTTTATCATCTGGGAGCCATAAGAACTTAAATCAGCAAACCCCAAATCATCAGCAAGAACAAAAATTACATTTGGAGACTGAACAACATCTTTAGTTTGACAAGATGAAAAAAATAGACATACGCAGAATACTTTTAGAATAACAATTTTAATAAATTTCATTGTTTTAAGAATTATTAAAAATTCATTTTTTAAATTAGTCATTTATAATTAAAAATTACAAATTTTTATATAAGTGATATTGATTTATAGTTAATACAATTAAATATATCGTTAAGCCAAATGAATATTAAAAAAAGATCGTTATTAACAAACCCTACATATAACAAAATATCTTCCATCCCAGTTTCTAGTCAAATATTGTTTTGGACAGGTTATTTTACTTTTAATACTATTAAATGGGGTAGTTTTTATTCTGATTATGCTTATTCCTTTAAGTCTAATCTTATTGAGTTTCCATTTCATATTGGCTTATCCTACCTTTTTATATTTTATCTTCTACCCAAACTTTTTAATGGAAAGGTTATGGATTTTTTTACTCTTCTTGTTATTAGTTTGGGACTTACTCTTGTTTTAAAATTTCAAGTTACTTATTACTTTAGTGGTGGGGATGTAATGCCTGAATTTGCAGGTATAACTTCAAAAATTGACCTTACTTATGCGACTAGCGTAATCCTAGGTGAAATTTATGTAATAACTTTTGTTACAGCAATTAAATTAGCTATAGACTGGATTAAACAGAAAGAATATCTCGCTGAAACTAACGAAATGCTATTAGAAAATGAATTAAAATATTTGAGATCTCAAATTCAACCTCACTTTTTTTTCAATACTCTTAATAACTTATATTCTTTAACTATTGATAAGTCCGATAAGGCCCCCGATTTGATCTTAAAGCTCTCTGATTTAATGAAATATTTTTTATATGAAACAGGAAAAGAATTTCAAACATTAAAAAATGAAATCTCTCATCTTAAAAATTATATTGAAATAGAAAAATTGAGATATGACGAAACTCTAGAAGTGGATTTTAATATTAATAGAAAAACAAAAAAAATAATTGTTAAACCATTAATTCTTATTCCACTTGTTGAAAATGCATTTAAACATGGCGCTAGAAATTCAAAAAAAAACGGATACATTTACATTAATTTAAATGCAACAGAAAAGCTTTTAGATTTTAGAGTTGAAAATTCATTTGAAAAATCAACAAAAAAAATAAAAGAACAAATTGGAGGAATAGGTCTTACTAACCTTAAAAAAAGACTTGAATTGACTTATGGTTCTGATTTTTACAGTCTTGATATAACTAAAGAAACAAATAAATATATTGCACACCTAAAAATTAACTTAAAAAATGATTAACTGTATAATCCTTGACGACGAACCCTTAGCTATAAAAGTAATTACAAATTTTATACAAAAAATTGATTTTCTTAATTGTATAGGTTCTTTCTCAAATGCCAATGAATCAATGGAAATTCTCAAAAAACATAAAGTAGATTTGATGTTTTTAGATATAAACATGCCCTTTATTGATGGAATCTGTTTTTTAAAAAGTCTAGAAAACCCTCCAAAAACTATTATCACTAGCGCTCATTCTGAATATGCACTAGAAGGTTATGACTTAGATGTTGTAGATTATTTGCTAAAACCTATTCCTTTTTTAAGATTCGAAAAAGCTGCAAATAAGGCTTTTAAATTAATTACAAAAACAAATACTAAAAAA